>Ga0209367_1002644_pt1 | contig 23832 bp, 22 predicted proteins | sample WorMetLIZISLAND2_FD_187412 | JGI IMG/M metagenome (GOLD analysis project Ga0209367, IMG submission 187412) | Marine gutless worms symbiont microbial communities from Max Planck institute for Marine Microbiology, Germany - Olavius geniculatus... ... | reverse complement strand
GCTTTGAGGAACGTCTGAGTCACTGCCAATAGCCGAGACAACCGTTTAAAGACACTCGAGGTGGCAAGTGACAAAGGATACTCTCATCTTCTGTCGATCGCAAAGCAGGCACTCAAGGAGCAAGCACCCAACGGAGAGTGCGGATTAAAGAAGCTAAAGCGAAGCACGCTTTTTCGCCGTCCGTGGACAATCTCACCTTTCGCCCGGGGTCGGTCATGACAATGGACACGGCATGGTAGCCTAATCACCGGTATATTCCTGTCACTCGTATATTAAAAACCTTTTTTTTCATAGGTCGTTCGTTCACTTGCGTATAGGTCGTTGTCGTCGTCGTTTCGTCGTTGCCAATCGCGTTTGTCGTTTCGCCTCAAAAACCCTTAGAAAAGTGCACTTAGGTAGGCTCTTTATAGGTCTGTCGTCTATCATAAGGTCTGTCGGTAGGTCTGTCGTAAGTAGGCTCTAGAATGTAACGGGGATTGTCCGTTGCTTAAGATATATAGGTCTAGATCGTGTGATAAGGCGACTGAAACGAACTCACACTAAAAAACACAAAATTGTCTTTTCACACAAAAATCAAATATATTTTTCGAAGCATAGACGGACAAGGTCCGTACACTTTAACTGCCATATACCGGCCGACCGCTGTCTGTGAAAAAGTACTACGAGGAGAGATCTCGTGTGGAACAATCACAGCACAGCACCTAAATTAAACAGGACATATAGGAGTCCTTAGTGTGAACAACTTCTTTATTGAGCACCTTACCGGCAAGATCCCCTTCCCACCATGGGAAATCAAGCATCTTCAGCTAGCCAGATGCTGAACCCGTGGAAACGAGATGTGGTGCCCGACAGACCCCCGGCTTACCATGGCAGAGGCGGTACAGTGGGTGAAGGAGGGAACTGTGCCGTGAACACAGAAGTAAGTAAGCAGAGTAATGTAGGACGAGATGAGACCATGGTAGGTTCGAGCAAAGTCGTGGTAGGTCACAGTGGCGCCCGCACGTGGGGCCAAGAAAAAGCGACAAATGCTTCTCAAAGAGAATATGTTGAGAGTGCTGCAGGTTATGCTAGCACTTCCGGCGTAGGACCAAAAAGAAGTAAGACAGAGTTGGAACCAAATCCAACAAAAATGTCCGCTATATCTGACGATTGTGACAGTTATTGGGAATACGCTCAGAGAAGGCGTGCAGACAGTTCTGACATAGATTCGGACGAATGGACAGACTCAAGGACGGAGTTTGATAGGGTAGTAGAGAAGACGGCTGACCGACAGAGCAGCGTAGTGACTAGAAAACCTATAGGTAGACACGATCCTTTACTATCTTCGGTAGGTGCGACTCAGCCGTATCGGCAATCGGTAGGTACAGATCACAAAGGTAATCGTCCTTACCAGTCACCCGAGCTGTTTTCTCTAACTTGGCCTATAGACTCCGCTTATGGGACAGTTCCGACTCCTGATGACGCTTCTCATTGCCCGAAGGAAAGACAAATTTGTTCGACTAGGGATCTTTGTCCGACAGTGGCGGATGATATTTTTGATGATGACGAAGATATTGTGATACCACCAAGCGGTGTTGTGAGTTCAAAGGCAGTACACGAAGACACTCTTACGTAAACCCATTTTGACGTCTTAGAAGGGGAGGGTCTTGCGACCGTGTCCGACTTCAGAAGGCCCGTTGATAAGACTCGATTAGCTAGATGGGAGATGCTCCGACGTAGAGATACCTTGGGTGGGTCTCTTTTGAAACGAAGTAGTGCTAAAGAACAAGATGTCCTCCAACAATCCCGTAAACAGCAGTCACGCAAATGCATGTCAGATATCGAACAGTCTAGCAGAAAGCCTTCTGTCAAGAGGAAAGTAGGTCTACTTAAAAAGATTATAGGGAAAGGTATGGAGCAAGATAGGTACCCAAACGTCCTCGATGCTCTTTGCCATCCTTCTCTCAAGACACCCCCTAGGTATGAACTGTGTCACATAGACTCCGGAGATGAATGTATACGTTACAATCACAACTCAAACGAAATGATGTTCTTCGTAGGTACGTCCGATGAGGAAGATAGTGTTAGAGGTAAAAGAGACCAGAGTGCTCACCGCAGTGGCATCTCTTCATGTGGTCGATATTCGCCCATGCCGATTTATCAGCAAAACGCGTTAATGTCAATGGAAGAAAACTTTACCGACTCGCCACATGTTGACAGGCATTCTGTGTCTATTCGCCAACCAATATCTTCAGTAAGAATGGGAGAACGTCCTAAGCAGGGAGTGAACATTAGGAACAAGTGTTTTGGTGTTTTATATCCTTGGCCAGCCCGACAGAAGGACCAGACAAAAGACAAACCCATGTCCGCCAAGGTGCGATTTTCCCCTTACGTACCTAGTGTACGTAAGTCACTGACTGACGGTCAAACCCATAAGAGTAAGCGGGAGGGAAAAAGAGGCACAAGCCCACCTGTTGGCGAGTATTCGCAGGATCAGAAACGTCCTAAGACCTGTCAAAAAGCTAGTACTGGTCAGAAAACTAGCGGAGCGCGGTATGTCCGATCTTTTAGTTTTGATTCAGGAGCAGAAAATACGGATCAAGAAGCACGAAAAAAATCGATTCTGTCTTTAGATAGTAAAGTGTCGAGTCAATTCCCGAGTAAGTCCCCTTCTAAGGACCGAGGTTCAGATACTCATCAAACTAGGAAGTCCGCTTCCAGAAATGATAAAGACACTTTACATAAGGCTTCACGCTCCCGAACCAAACAGCCCACTACTAAGCGTAGGTCCTATAGTAAAAAGCGTAGCACTTCTCATGAAAATACTCCACAAAAATCAAGTCCTTTACAAAGTCCCGCTCGTAGCACATCGACTGAAGGTAACTGTCAGTCTAGTACTGTCTCCTCCTCTTTTTCTGATAAAGGTGACAAAAAGACAGGTAGTGTCCGTTCTCGGAAACACCTTCTTAAACCCCCTAAGTTTGATGGAACCCAATCCTTTGAGGCTTTCTGGGCTCGCTTTCGTAACTGTGCAGAGTATAGTCGTTGAAACAGGAAAGACAGACTGATTTTTCTTCGTGACTCGCTGAAGGTAGAGACAGCTAATGTCTTGTGGGACAATAGTGAAGAAGTGACCAATTCACTTTCTAGGCTAACAGCCACTTCGAAACAGAGGTTCGGTGGTCAGGCCTTTGTGGATAAGCACAGGACCGAGCTTCGTAGTCGATGTCAGGGGAAGAATGAGACTTTGCGAAGTCTGCATGCTGACATTCGCCGATTAGCTGCTTTGGCTTTTCCGACTGTTGAACATACGGCTAGGGAATCATTAGCAATGGACTATTTCCTTGACGCTCTAGACGACCCAGACTTTGCTGTGCGTGTTCGTGAACGACAACCAGCAACTTTGGACGCTGCATTAGCGATGGCGCTGCAGATGAAGGTTTGGGCTAAGAATAGCCGCAATCGGTCTTCGGATGTCAAACCCCTTGGAGAATCAAAGAGGACTAGAAAAGTAAATCAAGCCAGCTAATATGTAAATGGTGCGACGGAAGCACGTAGCGAAGTATTGCAGAAAGAAGTGACCGAGGCGAGGAAGGCAGCTGCTACGAGTAAGAAGGCCGAATTAAAAGCAAAGAGAGAAGTAGAGGAAACCAAGCGAAAAATGGCTAAATTAGAAGCCAGATTAGCAGCCAGAAGGCCTGCTCCGCCAACGAATAAAATAGGAGATAGACAATATCGATGTTTTCAGTGCGGAAACCCAGGCCATTTTGCACGAAACTGTCCAAACAACCCTCCTCCGTTACCTTATCCCAATCAAGGACAACCAGACTCACGTCCAGTCCCGATTGCACCTTACGCAGAGCGACCACAGAATGTTTGCCCTATCCTTGAAAAACACTCTTGGACATGTGTGAATGTGAAGTTTTGAAAATACAAAGTCCTAGCTTTACTAGACACAGGAAGTGACATCACAGTGATTAGTTCCGTTTTGGCTCGGAAAATGTGATGGAAAATTTTTCCGCATGAGTTGACCAGTGTAAAGGCAGCGAATGGAGAAAACATGCTCCTTAACGGTGTTGCCTATGTGACCTTGCGTGTTGGAACTCAGGATATTGATTCAGAGGTGTTGGTATTGCCAGACATGACACGATTAATCCTAGGGATCGACTGGATGGAGCAGAATGAGTGCGTATTTCATTGCAAAGAGAGACAGGTCCGCATTAACAATGAATGGGTTGAGTTGAGATGGAAGTCTAGTGTTCAGAAGGTACGAAAGATATATGTGCCGCAAGACACAGTCTTATTACCTTTACAACAGGTAGAGGTCGATGTCCGTGTGCGTGGTGATCCGAGCAATCAGGAGATAGAACAAGGGTTTGGTCTCTTTGATAATGGTGAGGTTCTCGGTTTAACCCATGTGTACAATGCGCGTTGCCTTGTGACCTTGAGGAATAATGGTATTAAAGTTGCGCTGTTGAACGCACATCGATGTCAGATTTTGGCAAGAGATACCGATTTGGGAGAAGTGCAGATAGTTGAGGTTGTCTCAGAAGAAGTAGTAGAACAGGAAGTGCAGCAGGAAGAGCTAAGTGAGCCACAGAGAAATGCTTTAGAAAAGATAATGAAGAAACTTCCCTCAAATCTGACCGAGGTGCAGAAGCAGGAAGTATGGGATCTGTTGTTGAAGTATCGGACTATCATTTTAGTCGGAGACCATGCTATTGGCCGAACCGACCTTGTGGAACATCACATCGATACTGGTAATAACCGACCCATTAGACAGCCGCTTAGACGTCACAAGTTCTAATATCTAGAATGAATTGATCAAAAGGTAGCAGAGATGCAGAAACATGGCATTGTGGAGCCAACGGCTAGTCCATGGGCATCCAACATACACTGTGTCTCAAAAAAAACTGGACCCCTATTACGTTTTGAAATAACTCCAACAAACTGTGCCTAATAATAATAATGATTAGCTGAGAAAATTGTCAAAAGGTACTTATTATCGTAGTGTGTTACGGGCTTACGATATTTCATAAAACGGTGAAAGATATGGATGAACTGAAGCAGCGCTTGGTGGAGGTCTCGTCTGGCCTTCGGCAGACCATTGTCAATGACGCAATCGACGAATGGAGAAGACGTCTCCGGGCCTGTGTTCGAGTAAAGGGACAGCACTTTGAACATCTGCTGTAACTTCTGACTATAATGTTGCTAATCAACAGTTCGTTTAACTTCAAACGTTGGCGTTATAACATTTAATGATTTCGTAACTGACGTTGTTGGTTTGTTGGAGTACTGCAGTGCAGTTGCCTCTACTGTTGGTGCCACAGTAAAACCTCAGCTGGTACTCTGTTCTTAAAATTTCTCGCAAACGATTATTTTTGTCAAAATCTATTGCTATTGAACCAGGACTGTTGGAGTTATTGCAAAAGGTAGGAGGGGTCCGGGTTTTTTTGAAACACAGTGTAGTGCTCGTTAAGAAGAAAGACGGGACATTAAGGTTTTGCGTTGATTATCGACGACTGAACTCAGTCACCAGCAAGACAGTTATCCCCTACCTTTGATCGATAACTGCTTGAATGCGTTATCAGGTTCGTCGTGATATAGTACCCTTGACCTCCGTTCCGGGTACTACAACATCCCAATCGCAGAAGAAGACCGAGATAAATCTGCTTTCGTCACCCGGAGTGGATGCTGTCGTTTTACAGTTATGCCCTTCAGACTGACATGTGCTCCGAGTGTATTCCAGAGATTGATGGACTGTGTTCTTTGTGGACTGTCATATATGACTTGTCTAGTGTATCTTGACGACGTGATTGTTTTCGGTAGTACCTTTGAGGAAAAGTTAGCTCGGTTAGACCAAGTGTTCTCGCGACTGCAATCAGCTAAACTAAAGTTGAAACTTTCCAAATGTTCTTTTCCAGCATGAAGTTGAGTCCCTCGGCCACGTTGTGTCCGCTGAAGAAATAGCCATGCAGGACGAAAGGGTCACAGCCATACGTGATTAGCCACCTTGCAAAAATGTGTCCGAGGTGCGAGCCTTCATGGGTCTCAGTGGCTACTATCGTCGTTTTGTCAAAGACTTCTCCATTATTGCATCTCCTCTGTATGACTTGATGAAGAAAGGTGTTAAGTTCTGTTGGACAGATGACTGTCAGGAAGCTTTCGGCACACTTAAGCAGAGGTTGATGACTGGACCTGTGTTGGCTTTACCAGAGAATGAGGGAACGTACTTGCTAGATACAGACGCGTCTGATACTGGACTGGGAGCCGTCTTGTCTCAGATCTAACCAGAAGGAGAACGAGTTATTGCGTATGCTTCTCGAACTCTTTCGGCGCTCGAACGAAAGTACGAAACCACTCATAAAGAGCTTTTGGCAGTAGTGTACGGACTCAAGCGATTCCGTCAGTACTTGCTAGGTCGACACTTCACCATACGTACAGACCATGCTGCTCTTTCCTGGCTTAGACGAACCCCTGAGCCAATGCCACAGCTTGCTCGATGGCTGACGTACATCGAACAGTTCGACTTTAAGGTCTTGCATAGACCTTGGACCAAACACGAAAATGCAGATGGACTGAGTCGTAAACCAGTTGAGGGAGATGACGATGATGAAGCTAAAGACTGTCGTTGTATTTTTGCAGACTTTAGTGATGATCACTTAGTGAGTTTTGAGGAAGACGATTGGTCAAGCGAGGACGAAGGTAAAAGTTCAGATAATAAAGTCTGTGGGTTTTTCCCAGTGCTTGAAATAATCAAGAAAAAAGGTGAATTAGAAGACAGTGGTACGTGTTGCCAGACAATTGTACGCACTATACAAGGTACTGCAGGTGAAGAGGATAGTACCGAGACGCAGTTGCAGATGTTGATCAGAGCGCAAAGACAAGATCCAGAGTTAGGAAATGTGGTCAGAATGAGAATAGACAAGGAGCATCGACCGAGTGCCGAAGAATTGCAGACTGAAACTGAGCTGTCAAAACGAGTAGTTTTGCAATGGGAAACCTTGGAAGCACACAACAATTTGGTGTATCGTAGGAAGAAGAATATCAAGGATGGAGAGCCCGATTGTTTGCAGTTGTTGCTACCGCGTTCGCATGTTCAGAAGATGTTAGTTGAATGTCATGGTGGAACGATGTTAGGACATTTTGGATTACAGAAGACTAAGGACCCAGTAGCACGTCGATTTTATTGGAATGGATGGAAGGTTGATGTAGAACGATTTTGTCGGAAGTGTCCACAGCGTACGAGTTACCATCGAGGTAAGTTGACGAAACAAGGACCACTGAAGCCTGTTCTACCTGGGGCTCCGTTCGAACGGTGGTACATCGATTTGACCGGTCAGCACCCACGGTCAGATCGTAAAAACCTGTGGATTCTGACATGTATGGATAGCTATACTAAGTGGGCCAAAGCGTTTGCTATTAAGAACAAAAAAGCAGAGACCATTGCCAAGGTTTTGGTTGAGCAAATCTTTACCCGCTTTGGTTGCCCTTTGTCGATCCTTAGTGATCAAGGGAAAGAAGTAGACGGTCGCATAATGGCTGAAGTTTGCAAACTGTTTGGAATCGAAAAACTTCGTACGACGCCCTACAAGCCGTCGACGAACCAAGTAGAACGTTTCCATAGAACAATGAACAGTATCCTGGCCAAAACTGTCGCCGACCATCATAAGGATTGGGACGTGCGTCTGCCCTATGCTATGGCAGCTTACCGTGCGACAAGACACGAGGCCACGGGCTATTCGCCGAATTTTTTGGTCTTGCATCGTGAGGTCCGCGTTCCGGTTGATTTCATGTATGAAGCTCCACAAGAAAAACCAGCAGAAGACTATAAAGATCTTGTGGAGAAGGTACGCGAACGAAACAAGCGATACTATGGTATTGGCTTGAAGCCAAAACGCTTTGTTCCTGGCCAGTGGGTACTTTACTATAACTCCAGAAAGCTGCGAGGAAAGCAAATGAAGTGGCAACGACAATATGAGGGATTATATTTAGTCGTTGAGACCCATTCAACATTAACCGTAAAGATTCAGCAAAATGCAAAGTCCCAGTCGAAGGTGGTGCACATTGACAAACTCAAAGAATATCCAGGTACACCACCACGGTCATGGCTTGTTGACCAATCGCGAAGAGCTTTGCCTTCAACGCCTAAATCACCAGTCGATGCAACGTCGTATGAGTTGCCGCAGGCTACTGGGCAGCCTCAGTTGCCGCTACAAATCGTTTCGAGTCCTGCGACTGAACATTCTGTGACTGATGACTTAGTCCCGAATGACACTCCCGATGACAGCATGGATGAAAGTGAGTCGTTTGGTAGAGATGAAGACCGGCCAGACCCTGAAAGACCACTGATTGGCTTAACCGCCTCTTAAGTTCAGCACGTTCAGTCCGGCAACGACAGACAGCCAGTAGAAGGGTTAATTTCCGACAAAATGCTGACGAGCACAAGCTCAGAAGAACCACAGCAAGGCTTTCAGATGTCATCTGCTATGAAAGGTAGTGACGTGAGACCTAACCTTGCTACTTCTAGCGTTGACTGTATGGATTATCAGACACAGTCGACTCCAGTAAGTCAGAAAGGATTCTTAACCAGCCTTGATAAACAAGATTCGCTGTCTGACACCCAAGAGAGTGTGAATGAGGAAAGTAAGATAAGATATCGGCACTTTGACCGGCACTTTGACAAAAGTGACCGGGACCACGAGTCTGAAAGGTCCAATTTAATCAGCGAAATAAACGCTGATAAATCGACTCAAACGCGCTGTGATAACAGTGACGACGTGTCGAATGTTGGAAAATCTAGTTAGTTCGACACGGCAAGTTCTAACATAACTTGCAATGGCGAGTTTAATACCGACTCGTATCGGAAGCATCCTAAACGACAGACACAGTTACCTAATCGATACGCTGACTTCGAGCTTAGACAAAAAGCTCAAAAACGATCTAAGAAGGACCAGACAGTAACTAATAAGTCACTCAGTAAGACGGACCAAACACATAAGTCTAGTTCTATGTTTCAGACTGATACCTCCTTGGAGTGGGATCAAGGAGAAAGATGTATTTATCAGAAGGGTTTAATGCCGAATTTAAGCAGGAGAAAATTTGGCACAAAAACCCGAAAAATTCGATATCTGCAGTTGCCATAGTCAAACGCTGCTGTGGGTGAACCTAGCGTAAGGAGCGTGCGCGCTATTGGCTGCCGCGCCCGCTCCGCCGCGCAGGCCAAGACAGCCAGCGCGACGCTAATTGGGCAAAAGCGAGGCTCCTGGCCGCCCCAGGCCCCGCCCTTACGTTTGCAGTTACGCCCCAGGCGCAGCCTCAACAGACCAGCTAAATATGACAGCAGACACTTCTTGACTCCATTCGATAGTCGAACTTTGATAGAGAAACTTCGTTCTTGCGATATATCTTTAACGTCAGTATCGAAGATGCCAAAAAAAGGAAAGGACTGGCCGAAGGGCGTAGATCGTAGACGACCAGTTCCGGCAGATCAGGGTGAATCAAAGTGCTATGACCGAACTGGACGAAATTGATCAGGCACTGGCACGTATTAACGCTCTGCCTCACTTTCACTGTACTGTATGTGATAGAACATTCGCCAGTCAGCGCAAGTTAACGAGGCATGTTTTGACATTACATAAGTTCACACTTGATGGCGTAAGTGTTCCGAGACGAGCTCCGTCACCAGCTCGTTCGACGATATCTGAGGCACCTCCGGTGTCGACCGCCGGTTCTGCGATCGACCCATACGAGTGTATACGGTCCAATCTCGGTATATCTAGCTCGAGCGACAGCGACGTCGCGACGGTCGCCTCTAGACCAGAAACTCCGGCAGTATTCACAGTTCGTGACGATTTGGACGTTGAGGAAGGCGAACTTCGAGAGAAACCGGATGACACTCTCCGACACTCTCCGGATGCGCCTATGGAGTTTGAGAGCGAAATGGAGCCCGCTACATCGAGACACTCTACGTCAAGCGATTGGATGGCTGACGCCATCGCTGCGGTCGCGCATCCGGATCGACAGGAGGGCGTCAGGGCACCTAGCCGTGAGGAGCCCGGACAGTCGTCGGTGAGAACGCTGCCGACGATCGACCCAACGCAAGGTCGTATACCTACTAGACCAGCAGCTCCTCACAACAGCCCGCGATCCCCGCGAATGAGGCAGGCAGTCCGCCAGTTGGTCGCGACATCACCGCCGCGCGTTCCAACGGCCCAGCGCCAAGAGCGGATTGAGGCCGCGAGACGCCGTACTCGACGACCGCCTATGTCAGCTTTGCGCCGCCTCATTCTCAACAACGATAGACCGACTGTCGCCATCTCGCGAGAGCTCGCCATTCGATATTCCTTGACCGCAGTCGAGCGACGCGTAAAACAACGAGTGCTTTTGGGGATGAGATGCGCTCGCCGGGATGTTGCATTGGAGATATGAAGACGGTTCCCTCTGGCCGCGACATCTGAAGAACTCCGTGCGTTCATACAATGGCTTTCGGACTATCTTCGCGAGCTTACCGATCGCCCTTTTTCCTCTGATAAAGAAAACTAAAAAGAGACTGTCACTGTGCACGTAAACAATAATAAAAACAGACACTTACCAATATCGTTCACTGTATTAATTGTTTTGCCACCTCTGTATTGTAACTTTAGAACACACTAATTATTATTATTTTAAAAGCTAAAACTCTATAGCATAGACTGATTTTATTTGCCTAATTGTATGTTGTAATGTTCATTTTTAACCGCTTTAATATTTCTGTATTATTATCCTGTAATATCGATGTAAACAGTTTGTTATTAAGCATACCATTAAAACCCAATAGCTTAGACCGTTTTCACTTGCATTGATTTTTTAAGTATATTTTTTTCTTACTATTATGTGACGCTGAACACTTTGCTCGTATTTGTATTGCGAAATGTTTGACTTTAATTGTTTGATGGTGCCTATTTCGTTTTAAATATGACGTCGTAAATAAAGTATATGTGGTTAATAAGAAATAAATAAAAAAAGTCACAAAACAAAAATTAAATAAAAAAAATACAAAGGAGACTGGGATTTTGCCTAGTCTCCAAAAATCAAAACAAAAATAAAAAACAACAAAGTTTTCTCATTGACGCGATTGCGTGTGGGGTCGTTTCAAACCATAGACCGTAGGTTTATTGTGACGTTTTATCGTTTAATTAAAGCGTTTTTTCTCGCTATCCCAAGGAAGCTTCTCTAAGAAGAAATAGCAAAGAAACGTTTGAAGACGTCAGTGGAATAACATGCTAACTTGAGTTAGCACGTTCTTTAAAGTAACACGTTCATTGCATTTCCTGCATCGTATATTATTATTTTACGTTGAAATTATGTTTATTTTACTTGTTTTTAGTACAGTTAATTCGATCAATAACGTGCTATGTATACTTAGCATTCGTGCTGTGTTCATGGAAGAACCTCTCTACAGCAATTAGCACCTTTCCGACGTTGTTGATGGTAGCAACAAAATTTATTGTAAGTGTTAACTCGAGTTAGATCGGCTGTTATCTATGAAAATAATAAATCATCTAATGTCATTGATTTTGTTGCGTTGTACAATAAATGGCGTCGACAGGTGAAAAGTTAGCGGATGAATATATCCGGAGGTGGCAGCAAAAAAATCAAGGTATGTGTTATCTGTGAATCATGCAAACAATGCTCATGCATGTAAAATAAAGCCATGAAACCTACGACATTTATCTCATTCAATTCGGTCGTCGGTAAGGGTCTGCACTCAGCCGGATGGGCTTCTTCATAAACTAACCAGTCCACCTGGCCAATTGGTTTCATCTGTATCAAAGATGTTTCATTGGTCCAGGTGTAAAACCCAGCTTCGCATGGACTACATGCACACAATCTGCGGTGATGCATGCATGAGATTGGTGTCAGCACAGCAAGTGTATGCTGACCAGTTCCATGCATCATTGCACATTGATCGCAGCATGCCTTGCTGCACGCCTTGATGTGTCAGACAGACAGACAGACAGACATCAGAGGTCAGTGACACATGTCCAAAATGAAATGAAGAGAATGCACAGACGTCCAAGTCATTTGAATGACTTTCACTTTCCATCAACAGCAAAATTTGAACAAGGTAGACATAGAAACAAGACACGTCGCAAGCATTCCGATAAAGCACACAGAAAAATGCGCATGTTTTTATTTTTTTGGATAATGTGTGCATGATAACAGACAGAACTAAAAACTTTTTTTACCTGCCTTTTTATTTTAATTATTAGCCTTGACATCCACTTAACTTTCTTGTAAGTAAGTAAGTAAGAAAGTAATCTTTTATTAAACAACGGTCAAACGCCATTGCAAAAACAGAACATAACAGAGCATAATCGTTACAATATCTATAAAAAAAAGAGAACAAAAAAAATAAAATAAAATGAAATACGGTAGAGCTACAACAGATCTACATGCAAAGTCTGATATGCATCACCAAACAAATATCGCAATAATAACGAACGTTTGTACAAGTTATAGTGGCACTAAGGCAAAGCAAAAATACAATTGGTGGCCATAAGTTTCATAGGTAAAATCTTTTCCGGAGGTAATAACTGGTAAATACAGTGATCCTTATTATTAACCATTTTATAAAATAGGTGCTCATTTGCCTCATGCAATAAAACAGACAAACGTTTCAAATCACAGCTGTAGCCCCAGCAAAAAGCTTTTCTGAAAAAAGCATCAAGTTAAGCTATTAAATTATTACTAAGAAATCCGCCCCAGGCAGGCAAAGCATAGATAATACGAGACACAACAATAGCAGAAAAAACAACATTCAATTGCTTGGCAGAAAGACCTTGCGCTTTAAAACACTTCAAACACTTATTATTCTTTATTTCTTACCTTTTCAGTTTTTTTCTTATTTTAGTTGTTTTTACTTTATTCATTTTTTAAATTTTGTCAGTTTTAAATTTAAGACTATTTCTATTCTCAGTATCTGTCATTTCATTTTTTTGAACATTTCAGTTTTTTTTAATTTATGTGCTAGATTAAACTGACAGTGTGTTTGTCAGTTTCTGAGTGCAAATTTTCCATTGTATTGTATTGTATTGTAACAAATAGCAACGCTGAAAACAGATAGTTAAAATGTTTTTAACATGTTCATCAAATTTTAAGTTACTGCAAAATGTGACACCAAGAAGCTTAGCAGACACCACACGTTTAATTCCTGTCAAACATGATGGTAAGAATGAGCGAGCAGATGGTCTACAAAAAAACTATTTCTTTAGTCTTTAAGAAATTCATAATTATGTGGTTAACTTTAGCCCAGCGACGAAAGTGTTCAAACTTTACAGAAATGTCTATGTCCGTATTTTCTGGTACAAAAAATGTTGTCATCGGCAAACTTAAACAATATATTTACTACTGACAAAGGTTTTAAATCACTAGCCATAACAATAATTGTAAACCGGTATCATGTGTGATTTTTATTTGCAAATGCGTTTAGTAGTATTCGTTTGTTGTGGCCATGTACTATTTGCTGCTGTTGTAAAAACTGTGTGAATGTGAGGTATTTTGGTAATGGTTTAAGCATTTTGTAACTAAAAGATATTTTGATGCAATTCTGATGCGTAGCGATATAGCCAGTGGTTATATCGTGCGCTGTCGTATCATAGCGTGTGCCTGTTTATTTGCATACATTTGTAGCATGTATAAATAAGCATTACTTTTGCCATCAACTCAACGATGTGGTTTATTTGTTTTTGTAATATTGCATGTAAAATACTTAGCTTGTGCATATTCTCAGCTAATGCTGATGATGCATTGTAAGCTAATACAAGTTAGCACCTTCTTCAAAGTTTACGTACTCCGCTGTTTTCACATACCTGGTATACGCTAGTATCGTAACTAACAGTTAGCGTGTTTTTCCGAGTTAATTGTAAAGCACGCATTAACATGGCATTAACGTAAGTAAAATTGACACGATGTTTTATTCACAAAACAAAGCTAAATTAGAAAACTAACACTTGAAAAATCATCATAACAACATATTTCTACTTTTTCGCAAAAATGATACCAAATTCAAAGTTTAGAGCCACATAGTTTGTAAATATAGCATAAGACTCGCATACTAATGTATAAATCGTGTAGAAATTACATGTTAATCCTTGAAGCTAATAGATTATACAATTGAAGCTAATATTGGATTTTTCTCAGTTTGGTAAATGAACGAGTTAGCACGTTATTTCACTAACGTCTTTGTTTCTGTCTGTCTATAGCGTAGTGCTAAATGTTGTGTGTGATAAAAAAAAATAAAAAATAAAATAAAAACAGATAAAAATTCTAAAAAAAGACCGGTAGTTTTCTTTGCAAATAGAAGACATATACGGCAGTCCGCTGCAAATAGCCTCAGGCACCAGCGATAATTATGCTGACAGAGTTCGTCAATATTTCAATGTGTTGTGAACAGCAGAAAATCGTAACAAACAGTCCGTTTAAAAAAGCAGTTTCGATACCCTTTTGCGCTGAAACAATATCGCCGATACTCCTTTTCGTTTCAACGACGTTGTTCGACGAACTTGGTGAAAAATGCGAAAAAAGGGCATTTCGCTAAATGACGTGCTGACAGAGTTCGTCAATATTTCGATGTGTTGTGAACAACAGAAAATCGTAACAAACAATCCGCTTCAAAAACCAGTCTTGATAACCTTCTGCGCTCAAACAATATCGTCGATACCCTTTTCCGTTTCAACGACGTCGTCCGCCGAACTTGGCGAGAAATCCGAAAAAAAGGCATTTCGCCCGGTGACGTGCTGACAAAGTTCGTGAATATTTCTTTGTGTTGTGAGCAGCAAAAAATCGTAGCAAACAGTCCGTTCAAAAGAGCAGTGTTGGTACCTTCCTGCGCTGATACAATATTGCTGATACCCCTTTCCGTTTCAACGACGTTCTTCGACGAACTTGGCGAAAAATCCGAAAATCGGGCATTTCGCACGGTGACGTGCTGACAATTTCGTCAATATTGTGATGTGTTGTGAGCAGCAAAAAATTTTAGCAAATAGTTTGTTTTAAAAAGCAGTTTTGATATTCTTCTGAGCTAAAACAATATCGCCCTCATCCCTTTTCGTTTCAACGACGTCGTTCGCCGAACCTGGCGAAAAATCTGAAAAACTGGCATTTCGCCCCGTGTCGTGCTGACGGAGTTCGTCAATATTTCGATGTGTTGTGAGCAGCAGAGATTCGTAGCAAAGAGTTTGATCAAAAAAGCAGTTTTGATAACTTTCTGCGCTAAAATAATTTAGCCGATATTTTTTCCCTTTCGACGACGTCGACCGCCGAACTTGGCGAAAAGTCCGAAAAACGGGCATTTCGCCCGATGACGTGCTGACAGAGTTCGTCAATATTTCAATGTGTTGTGAGCAGCAGAGATTCGTAGCAAAGAGTTTGATCAAAAGAGCAGTTTTGATAACTTTTTGCGCTAAAATAATTTAGCCGATATTTTTTCCCTTTCGACGACGTCGACCGCCGAACTTGGCGAAAAGTCCGAAAAACGGGCATTTCGCCCGATGACGTGCTGACAGAGTTCGTCAATATTTCGATGTGTTGTGAGTCGCAGAGAATTGTAACAAATAGTCCGCTCGAAAGACCAGTTTTGATTCTTTTCTGCGCTGAAACAATCTCGCCGATACCCTTTTCGTTTGAACGACATACTCGGGTGCGGACAAATTGACGACAGACGGTGAGGGGGAAACTAATATTTGAATCGCATATCGTATACAGTACGAGTCAGCAAAAAACAAGCAAAAGAATCCACAGAAATTAAATCCAAATGCGACAATCTTTGTTTCTTCAAATTCATTTAAGCAAAAAATAGCAGCTTCCATAACGCCACTTAATAGTGAGGAACAGCAAAATCCCCAAAACGTTATAGCACCGACTAGGCGAAGTTACAGGATTGCTGCAAGAAGAGCCAAGGAATTGCAGCAGCAAGCAGTACATGATCAAAGTGCAGGTAAACTGAAAACAATGCTACGATGCCAACGACCAGCACTTATGCACTAGGTGACACAGTGGGGGATTAGATTGTGGATCACAGACCAGATGACCAACAAACATTGGAAGATGACAAACAAATTGACGATTTTGAACAATGGTTAAAAGATTTGCAGAGCACTCCAGTAGACACGGATTATAATAAATTAACCGACAAAATATTAGAAATTATAGATAAACCACAAATTACCAGAGCGGATTATTTATCTGGCAATTATTTTGCACCAATCTTCACATTTTTGGAAAGCGAGGAATTGCCTGAAAACACCGAAAAAAACTAGGAAAATACTTTTAATGTCTGAAAATTATTTTATTGAAAACAATTTGTTATACAAAGTTTCACTGACAAGGGGCAAAAAGAAAAAGAGAGTCAGACCACAGCAATTTCAATTATGTGTTCCTGAGGGCCACACTGCGATTTTATTACAGGAGTGGCACTCTACGCTGGAACATTTCGCAGCAAATAAATTGATTTCAACAATAGCCAGTCGTTACTTTTGGCCAAAAATTTTACAGGACATAAAAAACGTGTCCCAAAATTGTAACACTTGTCAAAAATCCAAAATAGTTACGAATCCGAGGACAGCACCCTTAACGCCGTTACCGATTCCGACTAGACCTTTCTCATTTTGGAGTATGGACCACAAGACACTAACGAGACCAACAGCCCAAGGAAATAAGTTTATTTTGGCTTTCGTGTGTCATTTCAGTAAATGGGTCAGATTTGTTGCTTGTCCCGACGAATTTGCGTTTACAACGGCAAAAATCTTTGTATCTGAAATAATTGCAAACTTTGGACGAGTGGATTATTTATTAACTGACAAAGGGAGTGGATACATGAGTCAATTTTTTGCCACAGTGAGTAAGATCCTAGGCGTGAAACACAAAACATCTGCTGCTATAGCAAAAAAAAACGAATGGTATCGCAGAACGGGCCATTAAGGCTTTAAATCAAGGATTAAAACTTTATTCAAACCCGGATTGCGATGACAGAAATCTGGAATCGCAGATACCACTCATCGAGATGGGCTTGCGCGGGAGCGCGAGCAGTGACGCAAAAGTTAGCCCGTACTTTGTTATTCACGGATTTGATTTTCCACTGCCTATACAATCAGATGTCACGGTTCCAGAAACATTTTATAGTCGGGAGGCTGAACAGTACGCAATTTGGTTAAAAAAATCCATAAAATCTCTTCATGACATGGTTAGGATAAATAGAATAGAATCGAAATTCCAAATGAAAAAAGATTACGACATTAAACACAAAGCAAAACAACCAGACTTTAAAATTGGGGATTTAGTGTTATTAAAAGACACGCGTATAACTCATGGCAGCAATAAAATTTTAACAAAAAGACCGTACGTTGACAGGCCATATGTAATTAAACAGATTGTATCTTTTCACGGGGCAGAGGCATCTTACAAGCTGACAGACGAACAGACAGCTAAGGACCTGCGTGGTCTGGTGACTCACGACAGGTTACAAATTTTTTTTAGAAATCAGGCAGCATTAGTACAGCGTCAAACACCAGCAAAGGCATGTTTTAAGCCAACAATAAGAATTTTACGTGACGGATTCGTCAACGATGAACATCAGTTTTTGGTCTTGTTTGAAGACGGAATGCGAAAATGGCGCAAGAAATCACAAATAAATGATAGACTGTTGGGTGAATATTGGCAGAATCGACAACGCAAGCACAGCAAAATGCTAATGCGCAAATAAGTTATTTTTCAAAGTCGCCATAGGATAAGAAAAACTGGGCATTTTTAGCTCTAACTGTGGCCGGCAAAAGCTGCCGTGATAAGGCTATTTTTAAGCCAGTATAGCACATGCAGTGCACGCGGACAGCACAATGTTTGGCAATAAGTGCGAAATTTTTAGTTGCAGTTGAAGTTTCGTGTGCAGAAAGGCACTGTACATTAACAAAGTCGTTAATCTTGAATTGCCATGGCAACCACATGACAGCCAGACCTTTTAGATAATAGAGACTGTGAAGATCTCATGAACTTCGCAGCAAACAGGCCTGGCAATTTATTGGTTTATACTAACCTGGCAGGTGTCTGGTTTTTATTATGTTGGCATGAACGAAACAGAAAAGCAGCAGCAGCAGGATCAGTCAAATCTAACGTGCAAAGCGCGTGATATTAAAAATAATTGGGTGATTTTATAAAGTATGCATTTTGAAAAGAAATAAATGCAAATACTGCATTAGCCAGTACATTGGCATACAGATTTGATTGCATCAAATCTACTTACAGTGTCACTCGACGGACGTCATCTCTGATAAGAAGATAAATCATAAAGGCGAACAAACCGTCAATGGGCCCACCATTATTTTTGATATTATGGTTGTGAGTACCATGGAATATGATTTTGCGTGAACAGGAATTTTGTTTTTAGGAGGAGTATACGACAGAGAAAGCTGCAAAGATGGCGACGATGACGCTGATACTAATGACGCTGATGACAATCACCGCAATTTTTGCGCTACGGAGACAGGCTTTGTATTTGGTGCACAGCCGACAGCGTGAAATTAATGCTCTGATAGCCGACATCACAGATTCACCAAGACGTAAGAGAAGTGTAAAATCCTTTATATGTTCAGGATTAGCTTGGACCTTTGACCTGGCAACAGGTCCGGACGTGGAACAGCTAAAGTCACTTCTACGCCAAGTGTTAGACTCAACAAACAAGGCCTTGTCAGCATAGACTGTCGGACAAAGCCTGATAACAAGAGTAACAAAATTGACCAGCGATCGTTTTGATAAAATAGACAGTTTGATAAATATCACTTGTTTATCACTGATCGAAGAAAATAAACAAATGCAAAATTTGAAGACCAAAGGGTACACAGCTCAACAATTGCTTTCAGTTGTCGTTGAACAAATTAAATAAATTATAACACATTTGCAAAAAATTGAAGGTTTGTCTTTGGCTTTACAAGATCTATTAGTCGGTCGGCTTAGCCGTCATTTTATAGAGACGGAAGTATTGCAGGATCACTTGAACCTTTTGGCGGATACAATCAAAACGCACAACCCCCAAGCGAGACTCGTATATCCCTTAGTTCATTACTATTACACAGCTGCAAATGTCGCTCGTGCTATTTACAAATACATGGATGAAAATACCCTGATCATTATTATCAAAGTGCCTTTAACAGTAAGTGAATTAGCAGCTCCGATGAATGTCTGAAAAGTAAACACATTTCTGCTGTTATCTCCCGATTTAGGAAAGTATTATACAGAGCTGATTCAATTACCAAAATTCATTATTTACAGCCGTGACAATAAATATTACGCAGTCACAAACGATCGTCAAAATTTGCCTTGCACCGAACATCACCGATTTGGATGTTTATTTAAAATTCCAAACTCAAATTTGAATCTGCATTTAGTTTCCGATGACAGCTGTGCTATGTCACTTTTTGGAGACGACTTAAATAAAATCAAAAAAACACTGTACTTATCACGTCATCTTTGGTCTACTCAAACCAACAGCATATCAAATTAGTAGTGATAAGCTTTTTATGATAAACATCAGTTCAATTACAGTTTACAGAGAAGGTCGTTTTCCAACCGATGCTAAAACTTTACTAAAACCGGTTTCTAATATAAGTCTAGAAATTTCTGTTAACGCTTCGCAATGTTTGTACACAATACCGTGTAAATCAAGAGTGAAAGTTTTGAATAACATCTTTCTGAGCCAAGAATTTTGCAACGATTTTTCCCCTGAAGCAAAATTGGAAACATGCTATTCATATAATATAGTACTTTTACCCAAATTTTATTCAAATCACTCACTTTTGGATAATGTTAACGCAGCCTTGGAGCTCGATTATACTTTAAAAGCGGTGTTACCAAAATTAGCCGTAGAAAGATCGGAATTTGAAGCCATTTTGGCATCTGAAACTGAATCTCGTTTGGATTTTGATGTTGCTATTAACGCGTCGGAAAAACAGAAAAAAATCTACGACAATATATCAACTATTTTGTGGCAAAAAAATTTAACGATGGCAACTGCAAATACAAAATTTAATTTGCTTAGGGGTTTTGATTGGGCAGTTGTTATTAATATAATCATTACTGGGGTTAATAGCATTTTTATTGGGATACTTTGCATGCGTCTCAAAGCGATTTATATGCTGTTGATTGGAGTTAAAACTGTTAGAGCGGATTTCATTTTCAGTCATCCTATGACGAGTACAACGACTGCAACACCAAATTTGATTTCAGCTAAAATAATCTGGCAAACAGTGAAGGAGGCCTGACAGACCTGATAATGATTTTCATTCTGAACTTGTTGTTTATTGGCTTGGTTTTAAAAATTTACAGAATTAAAAAAGCAATTTCAAAATGCCAGACCAAACTGTACATCCATTTTGAATGTCCGACATTTAGCTTGAAAAAACATCTGATTGATTTAACATACGCCAGTAATTACTACAAAATTTCGATTAAAAATAGAATGTTGACGACCAAAAATTTCTTTTTCTTTGGATGTATACAGTTGAATGATTGCATTGGCATTACAAACAAGCTCACGAAAATAAACGAACCAGTATCAGATAAAATTTACGTGTTTTCTCTGGAAATTCGACAAACAGTTCGTATGATGGCCAACGAGTTCCACCCACTGTTAATAATTGCTGATCGGAATGATAAACACTTGGATGTTTTTCATCTCACTGACTTACTGACCGGGACTCAAATTAAAGGAAAAGAGTTGTATCCCCTATCTGCTTTAACAGATATGAATAGACTAGTACCTTGAAATTTTGTTTAATCCCATCGTAACGTCGAATCGGGAAAATCAAAATTTTAGGGAACGCAACGACCATACGGTTTATCGGCCTAGGTCAATCTTTTACGTATCGACTGTTCCGCTAATCGTAACACTGTCGGTTGGGCCATGACGGGTGCGTATAAAACCGATTGGCTAAAAGCCAATAGGATTAGCTGCTGCGTCGGGTTTTAGGCTATTTTAAAGACCGTTCAGACGTTACGATTAAGAGGGTAATCAATCTTTCTTAAGGGATAGGGCCTGATATTTCGTGCTTTATAGTTCTGTTGTGCAATGGCCGGCCGCCAGCAGACTATAGCAGCATTAGCCCTTGATATAGCTTACAGTAGCTGCACTTTTGCTTGCTTGTTGCTTCTTGTTTTTTGTCAAACGTAAAAGTCGTTTGACGTTTTATTTGACGGACATTGACGTTAGCAGATGTTAATGCGCACGTGAACAACACTCCGCCAAAGCCAATAGCCCGTTCCCACCGCACTGAACGAGCCACAGGCCAGTGCGACGAGGGCAGTACAACGAGTGACAGCTCATCGCTCATCGCGCCGCTGTAGACCACACAGTGGCAGGGCGCAGGCACCAGTGACGCCAAGTCTGTAAGCAGACACCAGGCAGCTAATGACATTAACATGCAGCTGCATCGCCGTCGCGGTATCAAGGTGCGCCGAATGCACACTGAGCTGTCACACCACATAGCTGTCACACGCGTGTCGCCGTGAGTCGCCGCACAACAATCTGGGTTTAGTGACTTCTGCTTTTAGGCGCCGTGTATAAATCCGTTTTATTATTATTATTATTATTATTATTATCTGGTAAACAAATGACTGGGCCTGGGCATACAGCTCCACCCTGGGAGTCATGCGCGAATTTGGCGTCGCGGAACCTAAGACTCCCTTGGAAGGGTGTGGAGAGGATAGCAGTATCAGTATCCGGCACGTGTCGAATTCCATGGAAAGTTTGACACGGGCCTTATCAATCGACAATGAAAAGAAGAAGAGAAAGAAATCTGGGATAGATGTGAACTGGTCTGGCAACATTAATTAACATTCGGGTGACAATTCACATTTGGGCTGGCAACACGATCTAACATTCGGCTGGCGGAAATAGACACGATCACTTTTAGCTTTACAGCATTGACCATGGACGTGATGAAGTGAATTTGTATCAAGCTTATTATTGAGTTATTCGTGTTCAATGAATATTGAACGAGTATTGATTTGACATTGATGAACACTTGGTATTAATAATTGAAGTGTTTAATGACCTACACATTATTTATACCTGGTAAGTTAGGTATAACTATTGTGAAGATCATTATTTTTAAATTAACCATCGCACATTATTTGACGTAATAAGAACTTAAGTTGTTGACCTACTCCACGCTTAAAAACAAAATTTTCGTTTGTCTATTAATTTTACAAAAACTCAAATGAAACTTTAAAATAATAGACTTAATTTTATAGCCACTATTTAAAAATAATAAATAAAATGTAATATTCAATTTGTTCATTGACTTAACTAATTTAATTAATTAATTAACTTAATTAAATTAATTAACTTAATTTTTTTAATTAGTCAATTAATTAGCTTTTGTTAAAATTACATAAGCAAATTATGGGATCTCATCATTGTTTACGATACTACAGAAAAAAATAACAATAAAAATAAAAAATAAAAGACAAAATTCTTAGGATATTTTTCTATGACCGCGGTTCCCTGTCAGTCATCTAAGCGATGTGGTAATGCAATTGTGTGACATACGAGTTATCATTCATTACGCGTTATTGTGTTGCGATGTGACGACTTTGCGAACACGATAGACCAACTTCCATTAAAACGGTCCATACATTTACTTAAGTTTAAAACTTATCAAATTTAAAACAAATCGGTATAAATTATTAGGCTAAACATTGATCACATATGGCGCTACGGGATGAGCGTAGTTCAGAGGGTTTTTCGCGTTTCTGCGTGCCACAGCGGGACGGATGAAAATCTGGTCGTTTGAAGAGAAACAAACCATCTTCGGACGTTCAGGTGATCGCCCTACTTATTTAAACTTATCCGCTAGGCCTAGCATTTGGGTCAAACCTTGTTAGATTTAGCGTCCAAAATGTAAAATGAGTCAAGTTAAATGAAAATTAAACTTGACCTATTGAAGGATAAGATTTAGCAAAAAAAGGGGAAAACAAAGCATATTTATAAATTTTTCATGGAAATAAAATTTGGGAAAACAAAATTTGAAATATTTTAAATCATTAAGTGAAAGCTTATATTCCACTTTTGAGTTTGTCAATTTGTCGAATTCAGAACTAATAAACATAAATTGTAGCCTGACACAAAATTTTGAGGATGAATGAATTTCGCGTACAGCATCATGACTGGGCCCAACCAGTGTGGGTGGACACAGTGTCCCTAAAATAATGTCGTAATGCAACATAAAAGTTTTTAGAGATAAAATTTGGGACATTTTATAAAGCTGTAACATTGTACACGATTATTAAAAATTTTTCAGATAAAACTATATAATTAAAATTGTCATTAGTATTAGGTTGTCCAATAATTTTGTATTTTTTAAAAATTTTTTTCTGACATAAACAAGTTAAAATTTAATTATTACAAAATTTTTCCAAGATCATAGAGGTCATATAACGTTCCCAGCTCTTGTTCGTTATTGTTTTGTGTATCGTTATATATGTTTGCTGTATATACACGCTGCGAGTCACAGTTTGTTATCCGATTCATGTCATAGTGTGTCGTAGTGGTTCATGACTAAATAATTATGCGCTGTGACAATAAGTGATGCGATAATTAACGAGTATTGTAAAAACTCACTTTTGTGTTAGGCCTTATGTATATGCAACTCATGTGATTTAATGATTAGGGTCATATTTAAACGAGCATGAAATATTATTATAATTTTATGTTTTAATAATAAAAAATTTCTGAATCAAGTTTCATCACGTTGACGTTAAAATCAATTTATTAATTAAAACAAAATTGTAAAAAAATGGAAAAATATACCTTCAGATTATTTT
>Ga0209367_1002643_pt1 | contig 23834 bp, 17 predicted proteins | sample WorMetLIZISLAND2_FD_187412 | JGI IMG/M metagenome (GOLD analysis project Ga0209367, IMG submission 187412) | Marine gutless worms symbiont microbial communities from Max Planck institute for Marine Microbiology, Germany - Olavius geniculatus... ... | reverse complement strand
TTTTAGAATAAATCGTTTGATATGGGCAGAATAACAAAGGATGATCGCTGTTTGATCATGGGCTTACGAACTGAGAAGCAGTAGTGTTTGTTTTGCTAGGTAATGTGGTCACACAATAAAGGTGCGGTGGGCGGAAGAACTTCACGTTTACGCGCCATAAATTTCTGCTTGTAACAGTGAAAGAAGGGTTAAAATTGGTGCTAAATTACCGAAGTTATCCCAAAAATAAAACTGGGTATCCGTTTTTTTGGACCACCCTGTACACGGTGTTTCATAAAAAGCAACCCCTTTTTTCTTTCATTCAGCACCAGTTGACGCTATAGCAAGCTTGTACCCGTGACACATTATGACGTCAGCGTTAGATCACGACCAACAAAGAATATCTAATCAACTAATCAACTGTCATATTTTGTTGAAATATTTTGAATTAGTATGTCATTTTGTTAAAGTTTTTGATATCCAACGACCTTGACCTTTAATTATTCTTTTGAACCAAAAAATGTCACAATAGTTACTATTGCCTGGAGATATTCACGCGAATATTTGTATTTCTGCACTTTTTTCGAGTTGAAGGCCCATGCGCAACTTACTTACTTAGAACTTAGATCCTCCGGTCCTTGACAGGACAATGGGCAGCAAGAGCTCGCCATCTCCTTCTGTTTGTAGCTACAGCCCGGACGCTGTTCCAATCGACTCCTCGGTCCACCAGGTCTTCTTTAAATGTAGACCGCCAAGTCTTCGTTGGACGTCCTCGTCGTCTGCCACTACCACGAGGAGTCCATGACATCGGGTAATTGGCTGGTCGTCGAGGTGGCATCTTGATGATATGGCCTGCTATCCGAAGACGTCTCTCTGCTACAATGTCCTGTAATCTTCGCTGCCCAGTCCGGCTTAGCACCTCCATGTTAGTCACGTGGTCCTTCCATGTAATGCCCAGAATCTTTCGTAAGTTGCGCTGGTGAAAGACGTCCAGCTGCTGATATATCCTAGCTGTACTCTTCCAAGTCTGGCTGGCGTATATGGCTGTAGAGACAATGAAGGAGGTGTAGAGGTCCAGTTTAATCTTGAGGCTGAGCGTGCTGGATCGCCACACGTTGTCAAGTCGTAACAGACAGACGGAAAGACGAACGGGCAAGACCGCAAGAGATGTAATGCGGCCGGCTTATTACTTTCTGCCATTATTATGGTGCATAAATTTTTTATTAAGACGACCGTATACAAAAAAAATCACACACGTACATTATCACGCAGTGGTATACAGAGCACCCACACTCTTTAAGACGACGGTGAAACGCTGCATGAAAAGAAAGCAAACTTGAACAATGATCAGAAAATAGGGACCAATACCGATTACACAAATACCGATACACACATACAAAATCCAAAGTACACAAAATAGCACACAAGTCCATGTAATGGAACGCAGCAGCAAACTGTACTGGGTCCCACAAAAAAACGAGGAGGCTAATACCGCGCTTACACGATCAAGTAAACATCAAGCAATCATCAATCAAACGTCGAGCAAACATCAAGCAAACATCAAGCAATTAGAACACACGTCGTCACGTGCTTTTTGAATACATTTGCTTGATTATTGCTTGATGTTTGCTTGATTGTGTAAACAGGGTATAAATGAACGGAAAGTTAAACAAGGTATAAAGTCCGCGGTTAAGCCAAAATTCCATTACGCCGCCTTTCGTCAAAAGTTCCCAGCGGAAAACACAAATCATGAAAGTCGTGGACACAAACCATCTCGACATGTGTCGAGATGGTTGCGACAAAGTCCATGACAGGTCCGCGACAACCCCGTTTGTGTCGCTATAATCATGGAATTAAGTCCGTGATAATGCGCAGGGAAAGTCAGCGACCAAGGCCCAACGGACTCTGTCGTGGACACAAATCGTAAAAGTCCGCGACACGAATCATGAAAGTTGGCGACGTGATTTATGTCACGGACTTTCATGATTTGTGTCCGCGACAAAGTCTGCAACATTGTCGCGGACTTTGTCGCAAAAAGCGTAATGGAATTTGGGCTTTACGAAGGCTAAACGTAACAGCATTGGAAATCAGTCAGCTACGATCATCTAAGCAACGAAACGAAACTATGCAATAGAATTATAGGCCCTATGTAACTAGGCCTAAAAAGTTAGCGTCCGCTCAGAATTCACGCAAAAGTAGTTTAGATTCTCAATGCAAGTTGCAACCAAACAGAAAATTAAAGACCAAAAAAATTAAATAGAAAGCAATGTCACTAAGACATCAAAATAAACGCAAGAAGTCTTAAATGAATAATAATCAAAAAAGTATAACTCATGAAGTCTAAAGTAAAGAATTCGTATATAACAGTGTTTTACAAAAAAATTAAATTCGGCAATTTTAAGGGAAAACTAAAAATAACTGAACAAAGGAGACAATGCACCTTTGTGCTAACACTTGCACAATCATAGGCCTAAAGCATTTAGCTACATCACACAGTATGCTACCAACGGACGTAGGGCCTACGTATATACAGTGACGAAAGCATGGCAATTAACGGTATATCACAATAATACGATACAATAATTCGCGCTCAAAAGCCAATAAAAGAAAGCTCTGAGCGTAGTCTAGCACACAAAACTAAACACTAAAATAAATATTCAAGAATGCATAAAATGGAAAAAAAACAGAAAAAATACAGAATCAGCCGAGATTGTTTTGTGTGTTAGATCGGCCAATTCTTTCGCACAGTTTGATGGAAAAAATCAGTATTGGCACCAATGCACCTACCTACACAATGTCTGGAAAAAGTCGACAGTTCATTACACATATCGTGAATAAATTTATGTACACAATCATAATTTTTGACATGATGATATTTTCTAACTTTCTTTGTAACGTAGAGTCTCATAAGTGCACACTGCACGTTACGTAAAACGTAGCACATTTCGGTAACGGAAAGTTCAAAAACTTCCAAAGCATTAGAGACAAGTGTAATACTTTGTTATGCTTTTTGTTCAGAATTTTTTTCTCAGTTGGTGGGTTTGAATTATATAAAATCTCGATGCATACGCCTTCGTAGGACCTTCAATGATTTCAATGACTAGCTTCATTATTTTGCACCTTCTGTTTACATGTCAGTAAAATCATCAGTCGGAGAATCATCAAGACTTAATACTTCTGCTCTTCTAGGCTTCAGTTGATGCTGCTGCTGCTCTGTTTTCATTAGTTCGTCCGTTTTCATCCGTTTATCCTGCTTCTTCTGTTGATCAGCAGCTATGATCTCCGGTTTCCTGCTCAGTCCCTTTCTCGAGCTGTATTTGTTCTTTTCTCATCTTCTCTTTCACGCCTTCCGTCTGAAATTCTTGCAATAATTTTTCACCGGACGGTTCCTCACTGGCATGCTGTAAACCTATGCACCCCGTATCACCCTCATCATTTTGTCCATCATTCTCATTCTTTTGTTTATCAGTCCCACCCTTTGATTTATTATCTGCATCCGCATCCTCTTGTTCGCCAGCAGCCACTGAATCTTCCATCTTCGGCTTAAGCTCTTTATCTTCTTTATGTTCTTTATCTTCTACCACCTCAATCTTTTGTACCACATTTAGCCGCTGTTCTTGTTCACTCCCCGCCATCGTTGGCTGATCATCACTGACTCCTCCTAGTTCTGTTGCGCTATCACCTGCCTCATGTCCGTCATCGGTAGCGGAAGACTCTGGCATCTTCGTGCTGTCAAATCCTGCTTCAATTTCAGCATCCTCATCGTCAGCGACTGGCGCCCCAGCAGGTGCCGCGCCTGACTTATCGGTTAACTGGTGCGACGGGCTTTTCTCTTGTTCCCGTTCTTGCTCGTCCACCTGCGGTAGTGCAACAGCCGAAGAAAGAACTTGTTGCTCGTGGTTGCTGTAGTCGTCGATAACCGTGGATTCGCCATCGCCAACTGACGTCGTTCGCTGTTCAGCATCATCGCAAGGCAAACTCGAGTCCTGTCAATGACAGCAGGCTGCTGAACATTAATGTGCAATTTATTGCTATTGATAAAGCATACTGGCGACAGATTGTCTGCTTATAATGCTGCGTGTTTTCGAGAAGAAGTTTATGTGCACCGCTTTTCCAGTTTCCGTTTTCCCACTCTTGAGTTTTAGCGCCCCAACTGTATGTGCCTAGTGCCTAGTACTACGAAAATAAAATTACGCCACTGAACAAAAGAGGTCCTTTTTACCCATGTCTGGTTGATGGTTTGTTGTTCACAATATTGCAAAATTTATGAAAGTTTGTGCATAGGTCAGATGCGGCCGTATGACCAAGTGATTAGATTTCAGTCTGTCCAATATCCAGATCACGATATACGATCCAAGTACAGATCCAAACTGTGAATAAAATTCCAAAAAATGTTTTGCAAAGTTATGGCAGCAGTTTTACTTTAAACACTGCGAGTGCCTTTAGTTAAGTTATTGGTATTATTAGTACAATTAGACGTTATCTAAAACATTTTACTTCTCGTTCTACTAGCACACCAAGCGCGTTATACAAATTACTTATTTACTTATTAATTAGTTCTTGCTGTTGCATATTTTACATGCAACTTACTGATTACAAGATTATTTTTGCCATTAATATTCAATTATGCACTCCACAATTTACACAATAGGATAATCTAAAAGCTGCAAGATATGCCATCATGTTACTTTTGGCAATTTAAACACAAAGTGCAATACAAATAATTTCTCTAATCAAGCACGAGGTATAATGGTATATTTACCAGAGCATTAGTTTCCAGTGCAGAAGTCTGTGATTCTGCATGGGGTGGTGCACTTTCAACAGTTTGCTGAACTTCAGACTCAGACAAGTTCAACTTCATTTCGGTGTCCTTTGATCCAGCGTTGGACCCAACAGCAGGCTGTAATAAAATACACATGTCGACATGTACATCACACATGAATTGTCTGCTGTTACTACATTACCGAAGAAAGATGGTTACACACCTGGGTGCATCTGTTTTCTGTTTGTTTGTGATTTTCCTGTCTGCAAAATTACTACAAAAATTACAAAACATTTTGCTCAGAAAAGCAGAATAAGTAACTAAATTTTGCAGATGATCGGACTTGTGGCTCAGACAAAATAAAACTAACTTATGCCTATCGGTCAATGACAGTGGCGGATCCAGAATTTTCCAATAGGGGGGGGAGACGCCGAAGGCGTCGAGACGTAGGGTCGAGGCGTAGGCGCCGAGGGGGATGAGGTCTGGGGAGGGGGTGTCCCCCTCCCCAGAGGGGGTGGGGCCTGCATAGCCCCCTCCCCAGAAAAATTTTTTTCATTTTTTATGCAGAAATAATGCATTTTGGTGCAAAATTTTTACTTGGTTTTACAATGCATTCAGTCAATACGGGGGCGGCCGCCCCCCCCTTGAATCCGCCACTGGTCAATGATATTCACTGACATTCAAATAATGTATTGTATAAACCTATACAGACAGACAAACACTTACGTTACTCCAAATACATCAGAGATGAACAAAACACTAAACAAACTATTTTGTATAATGAACCTTAGCAAGTCCCTGAGAGATTTTCCTCTGTCTGAAGCCCTTGAAGCCGGACTGTATGAAGACTGCGGCTTTCTGAACCTCAGGGTCTGCAAGATCAATATCAATCTGCTCTTCACTGTCTGCCGCTGCTGCTGCTGCTGATGATGATGATGATGCTAGCTGCTGATGTGTTGCTGCATCAGTATTGGCTGATACCTGCTCTATATCAACTGGATCTCCATTCACTGTTTCACTGACCTGATCCATCTCCGTGTACTGCTGCTGCACATTACATTATACAAGCATACAAGCAAATTAGTAGGAACAGCGCAGTAAGTATCAACACCATATTTGAAACTACTTGTGCCAGCTCTTGAGTTGGCTACTGTGTAAACCGAACACATATGGTGATATTCTCTGTTTACTGATTAAGTTGTCATAATCAGGTGTGCTTAAATGCAGTTGATACAGTATTAGACCTACAATGTAAAAAAACAGTTATCACATGGCAGTCAAGTGTCGTCTATATAAAATTAGAACGTCATCAAATATTGACAGAAAAATTTAAGATTTCAACAGAGGACTTCTAAAGCCACAAAAATAAATACAAGTACATGATGTCAATTCACCGATGCAGTATTTTCCAGTGTAGCTGTAGCCGTCTGTGAGTCCGCAGGTGGTTGTGTATTTTCACGAACTTTAGATTCAGACTTTACTTCAGCGTCCTTTGATTCAGTGTCAGACCCATTGGCGAGCTGTAGCAATAAATGCACATTATAAATGTGCATATATACAGTAATAATACGTGCCAATACTACATAAATTACCATCCTCTGCCAAAAAGAACGTTTTAAACATAATCGCTCTGTGTCTTTTGGTTCGTCTCTCTGTATGTAAACATGATTATAAGTCGAAAATTGACCTCAATGAATTGCTTGAAAAGTGCAACGTTGCTGCTGAAGTAACAAGTAATTAGACCTTTGTGAACATAATCCTGATTTAAATTCGGAAATGCAAAGTCTTCAAAAAAGTAATTGTTTTACAAGTGCTGTTCGTTATTCAATTTTAATTAACATTTTAGCACAAATATGTGCAAGTGATAACTGAGTTTTAAAAAACTACTTACTTGCTGACAAACACGATGCAAAAGACAAACAGACAAGAAATAATAACAGGTAAGCTGAAACTAAAAAACTAGGAAATCTGAACAATCAACTTTAGCTTGTCCCTGAGAGATTTTCTTCTGTCTGAAGTCTTTGAAGCTGGACTGTATGAAGACTGCAGCTTTCTGAACCTCAGGGTCTGCAAGATCAATATCAACCTGCTCTTCACTGTCTGCTGCTGCTGCTGCTGATGATGATGACGATGATGACTTCTGAGGTACTGATGCTACTATAGTGACTGATGTCTGCTCATCACCAGTCATTCTTTCATCGATTTGTTCAGGCTTCGAGTCTGCTTCAGGAGCCGTGTCTTCAAGGCATTCTTGTTTCTGTTCTTGTTCATCAGACTGAGTAGGCACAGCATGTTCATCAGACTGAGTAGGCACAGCACCAGGGTCTTGTTGGTCATTGTTGAAATAGGTAACGGTTGAGTGTCTATCTTCCACTGCCGTCGTCGTCGTCTGGAGTTCAGTATCACCGCGAGGCAAACCACTGACCTGTCAATAACACCAGACAAAACATTAATGTGCGTTAATACCCTTAACAACAGCTTGAGTGCCCTCAATCAATCTGCAGTCCACTGTCAGAAATTATGCTCGCGGCTTTACAGTAAAAAAATAAGTGCTGGTATGGAAACTGAGAGTATCTGGTTGCAAATCTAATATTGTGCATTTGTGCATTAAACCTAGTATTTTGCAACTATCTTATGAAAGAAGTGGCGGTATGCTTTCCATGCACGCAAAAGAGTGCTAGTGCGCTATACCAGCCCAATACCGTCCAACTTCAAGCCCTGAATAGTATAGTATGTGTGGATTACCTCCACTACTACTACTGGTAAATCTTATTATTACCCAACCACAATATCCACAGAACAAATACGTATCAGCAAGCTTTCTACATGTACATACAAGAACTGATAATTACATACAAATTCAGTCTTGTACAGTAAATTCTGAACGAAGACTGAAATGAATCAAATCAAATGTAGGCCTACAAGTAGACAAATAACAAGACAAGTATCTAAAACTACTGATAAATCATCAAACATGAACATAACTTAATTAGTTAGTTCTCTACACATAAACAATGAACCTTAGGAAGTCCCTGCGAGATTTTCCTCTGTCTGAAGCCCTTGAAGCTGGACTGTATAAAGACTGCAGCTTTCTGAACCTCAGGGTCTGCAAGATCAATACCAACCTGGTCTTCACTGTCTGCTGCTGCTGCTGATGATGATGATATTGGCTGTTGATGTGCTGCTGCATCACTAGTGACTGATGTCTGCTCACGGTGACCATCATCGACTTGATCTTCATTTACTCTTTCACTAATGACCTGATCCGTCTCTGCGTTCTGCTGTAATACCTAATATCAGCAGACATAAACAAATGCAAACAAATTAACAGCAAAAACCAGTATCAAAGTCGTTGGCACAGCCACTTGTGAGGGATATTACTTGAGTCTGCAATTGCGTAAACCAAACCCATTTCACACAGTTCTACATTCTATGATAAAGTCACATAAAGTCATTTTATGAAGTGAGCTTATCATGCTATGCTGTGTTCACGTTTTGTAATTGTTTTATCATTTTGCATCTTTTTCGTGTTCTATCATGCATTTATTGTAAGCATGCATGTGTGACATGTGTTTATAAAACTGTTTACTTACTTTCTTACTTATTTGCTTAAGTAGATGTCAACATGTTTGAGATCCACAATTATACAATATAAAAAACTGAATAAATTTATTGTCACAGGGCAGTCTCCGGGTTATAATCACATTAGGCAATTTGCTCAACGAGTAACAGCTTTTAGTAGCAAAATTTCAAAAACAAAAGCCAGAAAAAAACCTATGCAATGATTTGTCCAGTCGAGTAAATTACATAGTCAATTCACCAGAGCAGTAGTTTTCAGTGTAGCTGTAGCGATCTGTAAGTCTGCAGATGGTAGTATATTTTCAACAGTTTCTTGAACTTTAGATTCAAACTTTACTTCAGTGTCCTTTGATTCAGCGCTGAACTCACTGACAGGCTGCAATAAAACACACATGATACGCTGTGTATATTCACTTATTTATTTGTTTGTTTGTTCGTTTATTCAGCACAAAGAACAATAAATTTCACTGCTGCAGTTGCCTGAATTTCATCTCGATCTCAAATGCCAGCTCTTTGTTTTGCACAGCAGCTTTTGTGAGCAAATTGTGAGCCGTCACTTGCAGTTCTTTTGTATTTTCATGATTCGGGAACACACGCTGTACATCAAAGATTCAGCTGCATTGGAAACCGATGCTGTACTAAAGACAGCAATCAGCAGAACATAAGCATAGGTTTCAAAAAAAATATGGTATGCACATCTTCAGAAAATGCACAACAAAATATGGCTCAATTTGCCACAGATAAATCATATGACCCAACTTCCCTTGAGACATAACTGACTTAAGACTGGAGTAAATTAACTTTTACATGCAGAGCACATACATCTTACCAAACAACTGCAAATGATGTAATATTATGAGCAAACGTTAGCAAGCTAATTCGGCAAATCCGGACAATCAACCTTAGCAAGTCCCTGTGAGATTTTCCTCTGTCTGAAATCTTTGAAGCTGGACTGTATGAAGACTGCAGCTTTCTGAACCTCAGGGTCTGCAAGATCAATATCAACCTGCTCTTCACTGTCTGCTGCTGCTGCTGCTGATGATGATGATGATACTGGATGCTGAGGTACTGATGCTGTTGCAGTGGCTAATGGCTGGCCAGGATCAGTTACTGCTTCACTGACTTGTTCCGTCTGCGCGTTATCCTATAATGCAGAATACAGCAAATACACCATCGTCAAGTAAAAGATGCTACTGAACTTCTGTCCATACCTTTCCCAATTACTGACAGATTATAAAAATTCTTCTACTACCATGCTTCATGCAAAATTTGCAATAATAAATTATTGGGTATATTATCACAAGTTAGCTGTGTCACTACATAACTTGTGAAATATAAATGTAAAAAACTAAAATAAACAATAATGGGAGACAAGCGTTTTGGTATGAGACAACTGAGATGAAAAGCAGAAATAAATGAGAAAATTCATCAGCCCAGTGCCAACATTCTGTGCCGCCATCTGCCTGGCTATACTGCTCAGTATGGCGTATTGCAGCCTATAGACGTCATTTTTTGAAAAGACAACACTAATTGTATCCGATTTTTCGTGTTTCAAATTTTTTTTAAAAGTGGGCAAATTTTTGACTTTCAGCAAATACATCCACTCCAGAAGCCAAAATGTTTCAGCTTCATGGGGGCTTTGTCCCCCTGACGCCTGACCAGGGGCTCTGCCCCTGGACCACGCTGGGGGCTCCGCCCCCAGACCCTGTACTATAGGAGCCGCCTCACACTTGTATTTGGGGGGAGGCGCCAGCTCTGTAAGTCTAACGCCGGCACTGCTCCTTCCCTGTTTCATAAAACCTTACATTTTTCTTTCCCTCCTTTATGGTCCCCTTTCTTGCCATTGAAGCGAGGTTTGGGGTGTCACCAACGGAAATTTTTTTTGTATTTTTACGTTGCTGTAAATGAGTTTATCAGGTATCGTATCAAGTTACCAATCAGGCTCATGACGATGATGACAAAATAGCCTAGTTCTAATTCTGCTAGAGCCTAGGTATTAGACCTAACATGACTACTACCTCTACTAGTAGCTTATATCCAAAACTTCTGATTGGGTTGAATCGATTCCCAGTAATGAGCATAATGAAAAAATTGGCTGTTTTTGCATAGATTAAAGTTGATGAGTTTGATTTCGAAATGAAATGAGGGTATAACCCAGTCTTGGTCCAATGACGCATCATGGGTTAAAACGGTAGGAAAGGTAGAAAGTTTCATATATCCAACAGAAAATATTATGAGCACTCAAAATTTTAATTTAGCCCTTAGATTTTTGAAAAATAGGTGCCTTTCAGTCCTAAATTTTAATTATTTGAAAGAAAGTTTTCTTACAAGAATAACATTTTCTGATAACCAACAACTGCCCTCCCATTCTCCCATGCCATGATGCCACTGCCTTCTGATGGAATTTCTAATTATAGGCTTAAAAAACTAACATTATCAGACTTAGGTTTATTTATGTAATATGTAGTGTAACTATTAAATAAGTATTAAGTAGGACACACATGTCAATTAAGCAAACGTTGATAGAGTGGACAATAATTGATTTCACACACCAAGCCAGCTTCAGTTGCAGTGGTTTGTTCCAGTTTCTCAGCATTTTCTGAAAAAATATGCTGCAATTGTTCATCCTGAGCTGTCTCCACTGCAGTCTTAGCAGTTATCTCTTCTTGTCTCCCTTTTACACTTTCCTCTCTACAGTTTTAACACAAAACATATCGTCATCACTTGTTCAAAAATATTTTACTTCATGTTTACTTTACTGGAAGTTGACATCAAACTAACTTGAGTGGCTGTATTCAGATGTGAACTGTAGGCCTATTTGGCCATGGTGGCCAGCAACACAAACACATGCACACACAATTTTAAAAAACAAGAAAACAAACACACGCACACAATGTAAGTAAAATAAAAGCAAAAATTATGCACAAGAAAAGAAATTACTGCAAAACAGGACTGCTTTAAATTGAGACATTAACACAGCATATATTGCAGTCACTAAGTCATGACCACAATACGAACATTAGTCCCCACTTGAGGATTTATTAAGGCATGCACAAAGTGACAAAAACGAACTAAACTAAAATGCTAGTTTAGTTGCGATGCACAGACTGCAATTCTGACAGCTCATTTAGTTTGCTCTGTACTTGCCTGTGAGGGTGCTGAAAATAACGAACATGAAAATGATGGGCCTCAAAAATTGCAGGGCATGAAATTGCAATCTTTGACACAAAAGTGATGGACAGAGTGACACGGCATGAAAATGCAGGACATTAAATTGCAAGACATTAAAGACATTAATGGTCTATACATAAAGTCTGAATCATCACCTGACACGCATGACATGACGCCGAGCTAAGTAGCCGCGAGACACAGACTGTATTCTGACTGCTGCAGCATTCTCTTGATCACTGACTTGTATCTGTACCATGAGCAAAATGTGCATTTTCATCGTCATCATCATGTCATCATCATCATCACTGTAACCATTTATTATTATCATATTTTAACATCAGCAGTAAGTCTATTACTTCATTTAGTCATTCACAGGCATATCTTGAAAAAGGTAAACGTAAAAGCAAAGGATGTGATTTGTATAGCGCATCGTTGCGTATACACACCTCTAATGTGCTTTTCATCACTAAACAGAACCGCCGATCGCACAGCCGCCGCATGCAGCCTGCAGACACAGGCTGGCGTACCGGCTGGCCAGACAGCCCAGTCAGCTGTACAAAGGTCCCCACCATTTGTAACCCATAAAATGGGTTTCTTCTTCTTTGCGTGCTCTGCCCTAAGGCAGGTTCCAATGACGATGGCGCCATCCGACATGGCTCTGTGCTCCTCTTTTCAGTTCCTCGTTACTGATCTTGGGTTACTACTCATTTAACCGACCACAGAGGGATGGCAGGCTGAGTTGGCCTTGTTGGTTGACGACGCCATACCCACAAAGTGGTCAAGCAGCCATCCATCAGTTTAGCGCAGGATAGGGAAAGTCCACCGGCCAGGACCGACGTTCTAACCACTATGCTACACCACCAACGTAGAAGCTACAGTGTACTACATGTAAAAGCAAAAATAGAATAAATCCATCTTTAAGGGCAGTTATAGGTTTACAATAAAAAAATGATATAAACCAAATATACTGAATCACTGCTAATTTCATCACTGATATTAAATTAACATGTACAAATTACGTATCAATAAAAGAAATTAAGAACAACCGAAAATGTGACATTGTTGTGAAGTCTGTCTTCTTGCAGCGCAACATTGACGACCGTATCACTTTCACCACCTTGGCATAAGCAGAAAATAGTTTTATTTTCACAGTTGTTAGTAAAAAATAAAATTAATGACCAAAAAAGTTAACACAACTGGACCTTACATGGGCACAGAATAAGACCAAATAAGTACCTATGTTTTTGCTTAATAAATAAATAAATATGTTTTATTCCATGGTGAAGTATTTGGTTTTCTGGAGGCTGTCACAAGATATTGCAAAAAAATTAAAAGCTTTGGTTCTATTGACTTACAGCATGCACCAGATTCAAATGCATCATAAAATATCACAAGCTTTCTACACTAGGGTCTATGTAGTGACGAAACTTCCTATAAACTCATAACCACCTAATATAGATTGATTTAAATTTCAAAACCAAATAAATGGTCTTGACTTAATTATAATGCAGTCTCCAGCAAACATGAGTGAAAGCTAATGACATATTAACACTTGGCAGTACTACTGGCCATGTGTTCATCTGCATTTGCGTAATCATATCTTACAGCAAAACATTTTCGCATATACATCACATTTCTTCAACAAACCAGGCATAAAAAATTTATCTGTTTCCAGTTGCCATCTACCCTAAAAACCTCCACCCACGGTCCTTAAAATTATGCCAAACCACTGAACCATTGACTGTTGTGCTGCAGTATTTTGACTTTGATTCTCACGTCACTGTTTTTATAAGCCATTGTGTAACACTGTGTCAAATGTCATAAAATAAAAAATACAAAACAAATATTTCTCAATCCCAAATTTTTTTGACCAAATGCAACTAGAAGCAAAAAAACTGTTTAAGGCCCCACAGAGTAAAAACTCTGTCATGGATGATCTGCAGATGACTAGATTTTTGCGTTGATCAGCTTGATCCAAAGCATGCAGTAAACCCAAAACAACAATGACGTAACAGAATACTACTGAATGTTAACCTTCTCTGGCACGAAGCAGGTTTTCCAAATACACTGCAGTGAAAGTGTAGATGTCTTTTGGCTGCATCATTAGCACTTCCTTGGCAATGTCTTGAAGAAGTCCCTGAAAACCATGTGGGATGCGAAGTCTCGTATTTGAAAATGGCACGGCCATCATATATCTGCAATACATAAACAGTCTACTAGCATTATGCTCTCCACCATTTGGTGTCTTACTTGTCTGCTCAGTTTTTTTGTAACTCAAAAACAAATATCGCAGGTTTAGAGCAAGAATGCATTATTTCACAAATTTGTCAAAATGAGTTATTGACGGCATCATGTCGAGCACTTCAAAATCTATTAGGGAAAAATTTCCTGCATCAAAATGTGCAGCCTTTACCCGTTTTTACGCATTCAAAAACTGTCATTTTTGCAATATCTCACCGATCGTTAGTATCCGTTGGAGCAATAATGCACCAAGTGAGGGTGCAGCAGCTGCAGTGAATGGCGTGCTCACTGTACATCAATTCTATAAGACAACATAAACAGTGACATTAGGTCTACAGTTTGTTCCCAGTTTGATAATGAAGTCAACAACCAATGTTAATTTGCAGCAGCGTGAGTGTTTGCAATTTGTTTGAATTTAAATTAGTACAAACAGACGTACACTGCATTTTTTTTAAAAATCACATGGTCTTAAGACTGTATAAGAAATTATAGTTAGTAGCTCATTATATTATTTATTTGCACAATAAACCTTGGCTAGCATAATGTGGTGGTATTATTTAAATCACAATGACACTTGCAGTTGCAGCTGATGCCTGTAGTGTGGAAAGGTTCATATTGTGCAAGACTTTCTCACCGAGCAAGTTTAGTGTTAAGTTAATTACGATTGTGGTTCAGACTAAATTTAGGTTACTTTAAAATTAGTACGCATATTCGAGTGAAAAAGCTATAAGGATAAATCCAGTGTTTATTGCATTTTACAACTTTGTTTACTTTGTTTTTGTCGTTTCCCACCAATTTATTTCCAATGTTTGGGATGCTCACAATGGTAATCACCAGTTTCCGCTTCTCGTGAACACGAGTTCACGATCCCAACAGAATGCAGCATTAGTTTAAACACAAATATAACAAATTAGTTTCATGTAGCCAAAAGTTAATACTGCCATTGTTTTTAAAAGTGAATTGTTATTATCAGGAATGTTTTATCTTTTTTGTCACCTGCTTAGCTAAATTTACAGCATGCTGTAAACTTTGTTTTTTGATTCTCTCCATTTTAGCTGCACGTGAGATAATGCGTTCTTGCTCTAAGCCCACGATATGTCAGAAAAGCCAAAAATCAAGTATACGTTATTCATAGGGCTGTACGAAAATCACGGTGCAAAAGTGAAAAAATCACGGCATACTTTTAGAAAAGTCGCAAAATTCACGGCGAATTCACGGTGCCAATTCACGGTCATATATGGCGTTAAAAACGTCTCATTAACAAACACTTTTGAACACTTTTGTTCGCTGCCTAGTCAACAATCAGTCATGTATTGTCGTCTCACAAAATGACTAACATTAATCGTTCTTATAGTAACTTTCAGGAACAGTTTTAGTAACTACAACAGCTGCAAATAACTATCATAATGATCAACGAGGTCATATTAGGGTCAACTTTCAATGTTTAGCAATCAAATTTTACAGATTATGACACAAAAGTGCAGCCCGTGCAAAAATTCACGGCAAATCACGGCAAACGCTAAAATTCACAGCAAGCGCCAAAATTCACGGCTTTCGTGAATTCCATGAATTTGTGATTTTCGTCTAGCCCTAGTTATTCATGTATTCTTCCGTATTTTTGTTGCCTTATTTATTCATGTACTGCAAATGCTTATCAATTGCAGTCTATCAGCTGATTACCGATGTAAAAAATTACGCAGTGGTTACGTTTATGCCTAAGTGTAACAATAGTTCTCTGGCTATGTTTACGCCATTGTAGGTGTTGGCCTAACAATAGCTGAATAAGCAGTGCTAGCGCTCCACACAAGCACACACGTGTTAGTTTGATTGTTTTGAGTTTAGTATTACGGTTAATATTAGGTTAGGGGTACCATTAGGGTTAGGGTGAGCGTATTTCAGAGAATTATGTGACAATAGATGGGCATCCAGAGTAAGCGTATACACTGGTTATAATGACTATACAGACGTGGCAGGCATTACACCTGCCACACCTGTGATATTCTGTTTAGGGCTGTTGTCAGTTTGCTGGCTGCTGTGAGGGCACGCATCTGCGGCGGTATGAGCACATGCATACTCCCGAACCACCCCAGACAGTCTCTTACGGCAGTATGCACCGTCGGACATTGAGACACTTTGCGGTGCAGTGTCTCGGACCATTGATGTTATTTTCCATCTGTATAAGTAAGCCAACTAACTCTCCGAGACAGAAACGAGACCAAGACGTTTAAAATCCGAGACGAGACCGAGAAGAGACGTTGCAGCTTCCGAGACGCTGGCCGAGACCTTGAAACTCCCGAGACTCTGGAGAGTCTCAGGAGCTTTAACGTCTCACTGAGACGTTTTTTGTGATGTATGGTGAAACATATTGACAATAAAAAATAAATTACACGAATTAATTAACTCGCACCGTGGTAAGCGTTTTCTATTTGTGATATTGTGGATTTTGCACTTTATTTTGACAATTATCACTAAATAATTAACGGCTTGCACCATAAAGAATTGCAACTGCAGTGCCTTAGACATGAGCCATTATGTTTATCACAATTTGCAAGCAACTGAAATTAGTAAACTACAGCTGATAATAGCCTTATACCTCATCTACAATTAGCTGATAGTATTCATTCTGACATCATACACTTTATCTTCATTGCGACTAGGTCATTTTATGACAAAAAAAAGACTGACATAAAATAATTCTGCTATATGATAAATTAGTACATGAAAGAATAAAACACTGTAAACTGTAAACAAGCCACAAAATGTCATGCTGGTTAGTATCGCTCTAACTGCAGCTACGTACAGTATGCACGGCGCGCGCCTGCACAAAACGTCTCGACAAGACGCAATGGCCCGAGACCCAAGACGAAACCTACTGGGCCGAGACCGAGACATATTGCTCAGAGACCGATACGAGACCCGAGACGCATCGGTCCGAGACCGAGACGTTGAGGATTTTGTCCAAGACGATACCGAGACGAGACGTTAGTACGTCTCGAGATCGTCTCGAGATCGAGACGTTTCGACCGAGACCACATCCCTCAGATCCCTGAAAAATTATGACTGATTGATGCTGAGCGAAAGTTACAGTGAACAAAACCAAGGTCCAAATTAAAGAAAGAATCTGCTACAATGTAAGAAATGTTTAGAAATAAAACCTGAACGCTGAGATCTAATTCTAACTTCATACAACGCCGACACGTAACCATGTATCTACTCTACTCAACTGAACGGCATTCTGTAAACAAAAAGCAATGAAAGCATATGTTCTGTTGCCATGCTAACAAGCACCTGCCAGAAAAGCTGGAACTCTGCTACTACAACTAATCAATTAATGAATACGTTACGTTTCGTTTCAACTCATGCTGTAAAAGGAAACTGAAAGTATGAAACCGTACGTGATGTTTACTTTTGTTACTTGTGTACAAATGGCGACGTTCGATGTGATATAGCTTGCGTTGTTAATATTTCAGTTATGCTGTAAGATGTCATTGTCGAAAGCTCACCATGTGCGTCGAGAATTATGCACAACTAGATCTGCTTACCGCTCTGGACGACAACTGAAAGCCGTCAAGGCATGACAGTACCGAAAAAATTATTTTCAGTTCGAGCCGGACTGACGTCACATTTTATTTTCAGTCCGGGTCGAGTGCCAGACTATAATAGTAAGCTAACACTAGCCTCTGCCATGTTAAATGTTCAGAACCTTCAAATATCTTAAATACTGCAACTAAATCTGACCTATTGAATCATGCGCAGAATTTAGAGGAAGAAATTTGAACGGGAGAAGGAATTGTAAATTTGTAACGTATTAACATAGCTACTGCGTTTGAACATATAGATTCTATGTGCTTCTTTACAAAATTGAAACTTGGAATTAAGTTTGAAACCTGAAACCTAACCTGAAACTTTTTGTTATACTAAACCAGAAGCAATGATGTTAACGCTTGCATGCAATGCTAGCGCTGCCTATTGAATATGACGTAACGATCGGCGTAAATATAGCCACCGATCTATCATTATTCCTCGGCGTAAACATAGCTACTGCGTTTGAACATATAGATTCTGTGTGCTTCTTTACAAAATTGAAACTTGGAATTAAGTTTGAAACATGATTAGATGTTAGCAAATATTTTTTAGTAATAGAGTTCAAAGAGTTGTAACTGAATGGAATAAACTACCGTCTGGACGAATTAGTATGTGTGCTTCAGTGATGGCTAAGTGTCTGATTCTGCCAATTTGACAGATTCCATATGCATTAAAATGTGTATATACATATATGTGACATTGCAAATTTCAGGTGTATACCGTCAGCCAGGAATCACGTTATTTACTGGTGCAAGGAATTCCAGCTCTTGGTGTTTATGAAGATCTAGTGAAAGAGTTTGCACTTTATGGTGCCATAGAGGAATATCGTCTGTTGGACGAGTACCCTGCTGAGGAGTTTACTGAAGTGATGTGGATAAAATATGTCAGGATTCAGTCTGCAAGGTATTTGTGAAAACTGAGCGTGTTATTCTGATCACTGTCGTAGTCAGTCAACCGATGAATCAAGTTTCTTATGTTGAGGGATATGCAATTAATTGTTGAAAAAATTTAAAGTATTTAAAAATTTCATTCTTTAAAATTCTCATTAAAGTCACATCAATAGAAGTGTTAGAAAGTCGATACAGTGACATCATGACAAGCATTTTCATCAACTGTATTTCCAGAAAAATCAGCGATTATGTCTGTCTACAAGATGGGGTTAAAAACGATCAGTAATTGTGTCTCAGTGCATCTGTGAGAGCTTATAGCTCAATAACTGAAAAATATGCTGAACAAGAATATGCATTTTTTGAACAATTACCACTGTTAGCTTTTAATCAGAATTAATGAGTAATTAATTGTTTATGCTTGCTGAGTTAACTACAAAACTAAATTTTAATCAACTCTTCAAACTCTAGTTCGGATATTTCAGGCTGGCAAAGAGGAAACTGGACGACTATGAATACTGTGGTGGGAAGCTGCATGTCTGCTATGCTCCTGAGTACGAGACGATTGAAGACACTCGAGCCAAGTTAGATGATCGACGTCGAGCGGTTGCACGACGAATTCAACAACTTACTGGCAAAGGTTGCGAAACTGAATGACGTCACACTCCGAGGGGGTTCACATTATTGTGACTATGTGCGACGTAGGAGAGGAGAGGAAAAAGTGGGAAGGCGGATTAATTTTTTAAAAAGTTGCATGACATATATATTTAGTCATTGTCAACTTTTGATCTAGAGCTGTCTTTCATGTCAAGTGATGAACTTTTGATTACTTTAGTTGCACAGTAATGTCTCGTATTGCTCAACCGGCTGTCTGTTTGCCTGTCTATGTGTTCCATACTGGCTCTCGATTGAGCTGAGGTCATTGTTAAATGTTAAGTTTTGGATTTCACTATGTGGTGCATAGCTAGGCAGACACCCACGCAATATGTAGACACTGCACCATCATATTTTTTTTCTGCCGGTTCATTAATTGTAGTTTTAAGACTTATGGTTAGTACTGCAGATAGCCGTCATCAAAAGAAAGAATGCTGTCTTTCTGTTGAATATTGGCCTACATGCTGCCACCACGGAAAGCTTGATTTTCAGAGTGTGTTTTGATGGACGCTCTTGCTTTTGATGTCCAGTTGCTTTCTATTGATATTTTTGGCAATGTTAAGCATAGAGTGGTACTATGGTAGCCGGAAAGGAGAAGCTAGCTGCTGCAAAGTAATTTTTGTCACTGCTTCATATTTTTACCGCATTTATTGTTTAATTGGGATAAACTTTTAATGCATTACTGCGAATTTGTTAATGTACTGACCGAATGGCACTGTCCTACACTACACTCAGGTGATTGTGGAAAACGGATTGTATTGGTCGTAGGGAAAAATCGCCCAAATTGATAAAAGCATGGAACTTGTGTATGAATGTGGGCTACGTATGTGTGCTGGTAGGTAAAGCTGCATCACAAAGCAGTGGAATGGATGATGGGACAACTGCATCGGCTGAGAGCAGTGCTTCACTAGTCCATTTGACAGCAGTTGATGTCGAAAAGACTACTGCTCATGGTGAACCATCTTCTGACAGTCTTGTTTCAATGACAACTCAGCCACCACCACCACTACCACCAGCACCGTCTTCCGCCTTTCCACCATATCTGACACTAGCCCTAGCCAACAGTTTTCCACCTCTTCCACCACCACCGGTAGAGCGTCTTCCGGTGCGGTTGCCACCACGACACATTCATCCAGACGTGAGGTGGAGGTTTGGTACTTTGGGTCATTCCACTGGGTTTCCCCAGCCTTTTCACCCACCTGTACCCATACCGAGTGTTCCGCCCCTTCCGCACTTATCTAATTTTCTACCCCAGTTTGTTCCCATTAGCCATCGAACTCAGACTCCACATTCAAGGACCGTTCCAGATCAGAACACCTCTGAAACTGGTGAAAGTTTGCCAACGTCTTTGCCAGCTGTCATTTCACCTATTTCCAAAACGGTTTCTACTGAGAGTTCCAGCAAACCAATTATAAGAGAGTTCAAGACTATAGGTGCATCTCCACGGTTTGTTCCAAGGCAGGTGAATGCCACTCGGAGTGGTAGTAAAATTCCGCAGACTGCGGATCCTGTCATAGTAGAACTGAAGCAGAATGCTTTTATTCTCGGCTCAAAGGTGCAAGGTCCGTTGCTGCCATCAGAGACCGAGCGAAAGAGGAAGCAGTTTCAGACTTCGGAAACTGGAGACGAGTCTCTCGATAAAACTGTGCATGCAGTTCGGCAGAAAGTTTCACAGGTAACTGTGGACATTAACTTTTTATCATCATTGTCATATTATTCAAATATTATCAGTCACTTTAATGTAGTTGGAGCCATGTTTGTGTTTGTTATTGTTAGTATTATGTAGTGCTGTCAAGTTAATGCATTAACTCAACACGTTAACAAGTTAAATTATTAAATAATTAATTGTGATTACAGATTAAGACCGTTAAAAAATTAATGCACATACGTAAATTTTGTGAAGCAGGAGTTCTGATATTTAATTAAACTGTGGTTATCTGATGATCAAATAATATTTAAGTAATTAAATATCTTGTGATTCTATAAATACTGTAATAATTTTTATGCACGAAAGCAGCTACTGTTTTAGCGCATCTTAGCCATCGCAATTCTGTCCATCCGTCTGTCACATGGGTGGATCAGTCAAAAATGGTGCAAGCATCGTCGGCTGCCGGGAAGACTCCAGTTTCAGGAACCATAAAGCTTTTTTGTAAATTTGAAGGGGATCATCCTGAACAAGGGTGCTAAATGAGAGAGGGGTGGGAAAATTTGTAATTTTCAGCCAATAAGTCGCGGTATCTCAGTAATGATGTGAGATAGGTCCGAGGTTACTATTAATCACTAATAGGAAGTCGTACACTGGCTCTAGATTGGCGCCGAATTCAATGACCTTGGATGACCTTGAACGCCAAAATATGGGGTTTTATGGATTCTTTGGCAATTTTGGGCTGCGACACAGATTTCAAGAGTGAATTGCACCAAAATCAATTGAGATAGACATAGAGAAGCTGCATATGAAATTTTCAGCATTGAACATAGATTTCAACGGTCCAAGTCTCGACTTTCTAGGTTCAAGGAGACCTGTGCACGAGAGCATCAAAAGTGGTACCCCCGTAAAAGTTGTTATTTTACCATTGTTGGTCAGTCTTTCGTGAAAACGGTTGCAGATAGGCATGGGCATGCTGCTTATCACAACTAGCACTAGTGACAAGCTTTTCAGTCGTAGCAACATTGATGACTTTGAAAGACCCTGAACTTCCAAAATAAGGGGGTTTTTGTTGATTTTTGCGATCTTCGGCTGCAGCACACACTCCAAGAATGAACTGCAACAAAATGGCTGGAGATAAAGTGACAGATTGCAAACAAGTACTGCTATAAGCTTTCGTGCGTTTTGTGAGCATTAGCTCAAATTTCTTGTTAGTTGACATGATAATAAAATAGATTTTTGTGCCAGCAATGTTGGCATTTAGTTAATAAATTATGTAAATTTATTGAAATACAGCCTTTAATTTGATATAATATTGTTGTTGATTTTGCCTGCTGCAGCAGGTTATGCTTGGTTATGCATTCACTATTTGGTATTATTGGTATTATGAGATGGAGGAACTTATTATCGGTATTGTGTGATGTGGTTACAGCTGTCAGAAGCAGCACCAGCAGCTAAGGAAGTGAAAGAAGTCTGAATTACATGGAAAACCCGGCCATCTTTGATATTTGTTTATAACTGTTGTGAACAAGAACAGTTTGCGTTGTTGAGTTTTAACGAAACAGCTGAAATTGCCATACAACTTCTGCTTTTTTAGTTCGTGTGATGTGTGCAATTATATCATGGTTCATGCAGTATTATTATAATGTAGTGTAAAACGCTATATTTTGCAACATGTTATTTCACAATTTTGCACTGTAGCCAGGCAATTTCACGGCATTTTAATTTGGAGTATTTACGCGGTTATTTCGATTTGATTGGATTGGATTAGAGGTGTATTTCACCAAGTGTAATGTCACTTTAGCCGTGTGAACAGAATTGTACATTACTGTATGCATCATTTACTATTTGGTTTGTGCTGGTAGATTTAGGGGCCTGTTGTTAATAATACTGATAATATTTTACGGATCGACGTGATTTTATTCTGTTCACACAATTCGCAAATATTTGGTGCGTGCAAAAAACATGTTTTACAGTACCTTTGCAACCCGGAGGCATCATGCTTTTGGGTTGCCCTTGTGTCTTTATGCCCATTTGGATATTCTGTTAGCATGACGTTCACTATCCTACAAACAAGTGCACGGAATTTCAGCAGACTTTGGGACCAGGGCTACCAGTATCTCTGCTGAATGGCATTCTGTCCAGGGTGCACGGGTGTGAAGAACAGACGGACGGACAGACCACGCCATGCTCACGTCTGTTGTTATAGGTGGAATCGCTTTCACCGACGACGCTTAACAACGTCAGTGTCACTAGTTGTGCTTGAATCGGCTGAGGTCATTTATTAACAATGCAGAAACCAGAACTGAAATTGATAAATTTCAAACGAGACAACAGTCAGTCTGAACACAACGTTAAATATTATAAACAACATGAAATGGCATATTCCTCATCGGCGGTACACTGAAAGTAGGCCTACATGAGCATCGTCAGATTGAGATTATATTAAGTAACAAAACACGCTCATTCTGTGCATTTGAGTTTAAACTTTGGTGAAATGTTAGATGTCCTGGAAACAGCGGCGTCGTATCGTGGTTGAGAGGGAGTGCTGTTGTTCCCTCGAAATTTTAGCCAGTCGGAAGGTTTTCTTCGTGTCCGAAAATTTTGGTAAAAATACAAACTGTGGGGATGGCAAAAGTTGCAATCTACATTTTGGTGAGATTTAGGGACAGAATTGAAATTTCGAGCACCCGCATATTTCTACTGTTGGAAATTTGCAGCTGTTTTTCGGAAAATTGCAACTTTTGTCTCCAACCTTTTCTAATCCACGACGCACTTGAAGAAATAGATAGAGAGTAAAGAGAGTGTGAATGATAGTTGTTAGAACATTACCGGGGGAAGGGGTCAACTGTCAGAACCATTTTTCTGTCTTTTATGATAAGTTCAGTCGGTATGTGTTAAACGAAGATACACAGAGACTCATTAATAACGTAGTCGTCTTTAGACGGCTGTAGGCCTACTGCTGTGCATAATATGTTTCTTTTTGTCACCCCCTATGCAGCTTATGCAGTGGATGATGTGTAGGCTAACTATAAATAACTGCGGAGAGGGACTGGTGGTAAGCCCCTGGCGGAAAATTTGCATGTGATCTGAGGGAGTTGGCCAAAAGATTGGGCCTCAAACCGTTTAGGTCCTATGCCTTCGACAACTGTCTGACTGGTAAATGGATAAAGACAAAGAAGTTAAACAGACTGTGACTAAACGGTCGGTACGCAGTAGCTCCATGAAGTGAATGTCACGTGACAGCATGACGTCATTATTTCCAGTGGTGATCACGTGACCTGGTAGTGTTGCTGAGGGATGCCGGGAAGGGAGTGAGACGCCGAGGTAG
>Ga0209367_1002642_pt1 | contig 23834 bp, 8 predicted proteins | sample WorMetLIZISLAND2_FD_187412 | JGI IMG/M metagenome (GOLD analysis project Ga0209367, IMG submission 187412) | Marine gutless worms symbiont microbial communities from Max Planck institute for Marine Microbiology, Germany - Olavius geniculatus... ... | reverse complement strand
CGCCGGGCGGACTCACGTTGGGCTTTGCCCCAAATTTCTAGTTTTTTTGTGTTTTGCATTTCATAACTTTCTGTAAAGGTTTAACTTTTTGTTTTATTATTATATGTACATGCAATTTTGCTGGCAAAGGCTGTCCCCAAAATGACCTATACCGTGTCATTCGCGACGTTAAACCCTGCTCACTCATTCACTTGTTTTTAGAATGCACAAACGGAAAACGATTTTCTTTGTGACAAGTGACAGATCTTTGTTGTCATTTAACTGTTACAAATTGTTAATAGTTCATTGAGCTGAACGACATTAGTTATCAGCGAGTAGATCCTGCAGTGCTAACTACCTTCATTGTGGCTCTAAGTGAGTGAGATATGTGATAATTATATTTCTTTGTAATTGAATTATTGATGATACAGTGTTAGGCTAAGTATTAGTTATCGGTTAGTAGAGAATCTGTGTTAACATTCACTGAGGCTGTAAATGAATCTTTATATAATGCAGGTGCTTGTCTCGATCCAGTCGCTGATCCTTGTACCGGAGCCGTACTTCAATGAGCCCGGATATGAGCAGGAGATTGGAACAGAAGCCGGGGAGAAGCACAGTGCTGAATACAATCTTGGTATTTGGCTCATTTGACTGCTCTGTGTAGCTTTCAGCAGTGATGTGATGAACACTTCAAGAGCAAGACTTGATTTTTTTCGTATGATTTTTTAAAGTCTTTTTCTATGCGTAACAGCAGGTACTGCTGTAGCGCGTCTTAGCCATCGCAATTCTGTCTGTTTGTCCGTTTGTCTATCCATCTGTCACACGGGTGGATCAGTCAAAAACGGTGCAAGCTAGGATCACCAAATCTTCACCATCGGTGCTTGGAAGACTCTAGTTTCAGGATCCGTAAAGCTTTTCCATAAATTCCAAAGGGGTTATCCCGAACGAGGGTGCTAAATGAGAGGGGGTAGGGGAAATTTGCGATATCCAGCCAATACGGTGTTGGCTGAGCGAGACACGTCACATCGTCTGGTGAGTACGAGTAAAACACTATAGACACTGTAGCTGCGGGTTGTCTGGCAACCGACTTAGACTTTGTTTTACTGGGCTTTCAAATATGCACCACAGCTGTTGCGCATTCCCGTTTGCTTTTCTTGTTTTGTCCATGAGGTGCCTCTCGAGGGCTACATCACTGGTTTTGGATATTGTGCTGTGAAAATGCCAGTTTGTTTGATGTGGTGATGTAATAGTTTGAATGTTAAACTTGCGATGGAGCGAGTGAGGTCATAGGTTTGGCTTTCTGACAAAAGTGCTTTGAGGTCATTGGACAAGGGATTGTAGATGCTTAGTCTTTCACACCAACTCAGAGTGCATCCTCCTACAGTCTTGACCGCTTTGGTAGAAAAATAAGCACCTTTCCTCCTTCCCAGAAATATAGCGTCTTTACCTTTATAGATAAAGAGTCTTATAGCTGACTTGCAAGGTTATGAAAATTATTTCGCACTGCATTATGTTGCTGTGTTCATTCATTGGTTGTCAGTGAGTGTGAATTGGGTTTAATATGGTGTAATAATGTCGGACTGCCAGTGCCAGTGCCTGTGATTGCCTGGAGGACCATTTCTGAAGTAACCTATAATGTATCGAGCAGGACATAAAATTTTACTCACTCACACTTAGGCTTTTTGGAAATGTCTACGGTAGTGTTATTTTACTTTACAGTACTGTACTAGTGATTGTCGTCAGCAGGTTAGTTATATTTGTATCTGATGTGCAGACATTCGCATCAACACAATCAAGCATGCAATGATAGGCCAGCTGCAGACTCCAAGTCAAGGCTTTGAAGACGTCGTCAGGGCACACTTCTATCTAAAGAAGGATCGCATTCTGCAGGTCAAATAGCGACTTGTGACTGTTGATTTAAATTGTTTTTTTCTAGTTTACTTTTTGCACTAAACTTGCCAGCTGTTATTCTTACTGTTCATCATTTATAGTTGACGTATGCTGTCACGTGTGTAGCATTACTGTGGATTGTTCTGATATATAACATTTTCGTTGTAATTGTCAGTTCTTAGGCATTTACTTTTGTGTTTTGTTGACCAGTTTTATCTGGAATGAATCCAAAAACAGGCCGGTTAGGTCCAAAAGTGTGGTTTTCTACAGGTTTATGAATGTGACTTTGGTGTATGACGTCGTTCATGCATTTGTTGATAAACTAGAAACATTGCTAGAGAAAATGTTGTGCAAATGAATGAATCGAGTGACCCTCGTAGTGGCAGAGGTGCCACTTTTTGCCAAAATACTTTAGCGGCGCTTGTTTTTCAGCTTGTGAGGTGCATGGCCAGTGCACTTAGCAGCCACCCAGTGCTGAGGCCACAACAGGGGCCCAGTGCGCAACCTTGACAGATCTCGAGATTGATAGAACCTTTCAAAAGTTTCAGCAAACTGAAGTATTTTCTGCAGATAGCCTGTCGCTGTTTGAGTTAGATTTGCGGGAATTTGGGATAAAATACAACACCTTTCTGTTTCGTATCCAGTAATTGTTAACTGCTATCAGGTTTATATTCATACTCAAATACGTGTCTGAGATAACAGCTGGCAAATCGCAACTATACAAAGGCAAACCTGGCCGTGCCGCATCAGGAGCATAGGTGGGGTGCTCATCTCCCATACGTTGGTCGTTGAGCCCATAAGTGGATAGACCACTAAGAACATGACGCATGGCCAGTGCGATGCCAGACCTACGGTTACCTTCCCAGCCATGGGGCATTATCGCCCTTTGACCAGTACCAAATTATACTGCTTGGTGACAGAGGTACATGTGTGTGAACAACTTGCCTAAGGTCGTTACCCTGCAGTGTCCTGCTGCGGAGTCGAACCTGCGCCCCTGAGTGACCTCAGGATTACAAGTCCGGCACGTTACCATTAGACTACCGAGCCACACGCTCTGCACACCCCACCACAACTATAAACAGTGGTAAAATGAATTGTGATAAACACAGTTTAAGACAGTGGCTTTAGATTAGTCAGCATAATGTCATGGCTGTATCCTGTGTGTAGGAGGTTGAGCAGTGGAGCAAGTCGTGCAAAAGTTCGAAGCTAGATCGAGCAATCCAGAACCTCCGGTCAGAGCTACAGAAGTTGGAGCCACCAGCAAAGCTAGTCAATGCCATGAACGCTCCAACACAGCCGGCAACGATCGTCGAACAGATGACCATGTAGTGCCGCGTCTGCCATACTGTCCCGAAGTAAAGCGAGAACATTGTGCAATTCTTCTATCTATCTTATTGTTATTGCCTGATTGTCAGATCGGCCGCTTGAACCTGCTGGCAATCTGCATTGGTCAATAGGTTCTTTTGCGATCTTAACAGTGGCTGCACCGTGTGAGCGTGTGAACAGCTGGTGTAGTTAGAAGCTGGCCTGCACTGTGTAATACGGATCCCTTTGCACACTGTGAGTGATGATAAGTTTCTATATATTGTTGTTACAGTGTTGATAGCATTTCATCGGTAGCTGTACATTTTCCATGCATCTCATCACTCACGTCAGCAAGGGTTTGTACATAGGAAACCTCGTCTCACAGAGGCTTTTGTATTCTCGCCTCCATAGCATTTTGTTTGGACCATGTGCATCCGTTTCTGATGTGCGTGTATTATTTGAAAATTAATTGTATAAAGCACAAATGGTGATGTGTAATTTACCGGTTGAGCGTTTGTTTATTTCTGTGACGATCTAGGTTAATTGCATTATAAACATTATTATTATTTGGCCAGGTGAGGGATTTGTCAGTTCTTGTGGAAAATGAAATCTGATTTTTTAATGTTTCAGCTAACTTGGTTGCATATGGTATTGTTGCTTTCTTTCAGTTTCTTCATTTTTGGCCCAACTGAGCTTCAGACGCGAGTCTGGAAATAACCAATTAGATCAACGTTTTTTTGGTTTGTACAAATTGCCATGTGTGCTTGCATAGACTTGCTGTTCTTGCATTTGCATGTGTAATGTGTAATTGCATGAAAAGATATTGTTTCTGCAGACTTCATATGCGCATGAACTTCTGTGTTCTTTTCAGTCTTAACAGAGTGACTGAAACAGAGCAGGCCACCAAACTCTTGATCATATCTTCTTAAAATGTCAGCCGTTTTTTATAATTCTTTCTTCATTCCACTAAGCTGGAAATTACCAACATGATGATTAAAGACCCCTTCACACCTTGGTGTATTGGTGCTGTCTTGCGAAACAATGGTTTTCAGTAATTGCATCGCTACCGAGAGCGCAATGTGACCAAAAAGATTCGTCATTCAATATGTTTTATAAGACTTGGCTTAGGATCTTTTTTGTTGAGATCTAGGTATCTTGGAGCCTGCTGATGAACTGAGAGAGAGAGCAGTCGTAAAAATTGAGTTATCATTAGCTTTACTGTAAAATTTACACTATCCATGAGGTTACATCAATTGCTGGGACTGTCGTCATTGTGCTACGCTGCTTTCGTATTTGCTGATTCAGCAGTCAAGCACTAATGTTTCAGACCATAGTGTCGCAGCATGATTAAAATGTGAAGTTTTAAAATACAGCTTTCTATTGCTAATTTTGTATGGCTTGCACTGGTAAAGAATTTTGAAAATGGCCAGTGTATGGTGTCTGATGTCTGATTTTCTATGAGTGTGACTCGCAGTGTACACTAAACTAAATCTGTGTTATTGAAAACTTTGACAATCAAATTGATATTCTGCTGTTTGGTTGTGGACTTATAGATTGATGCTAATATGTGCTTGAATAATTTGACAGCCAGCCACAATGCGTTTACATGCATTTATCTCTTGCCGACTTTAGAATAATGATTCTGCTGAGCCAGGCATTAGGTACACACAGTTGTGTAGTCATGCTGTGTCTTTTGCATAACGAAGCCCAGCTGTCGCTGTGATAGCCGATCGTACTGGTTGTTAGTGACCTTCAAGGTCATCTTAGGTCAGTGATTTTCATCTCATGTGACAGGGCATATGCTATTTCCTGTTAGTGATTAATACGTACATTCATTCACCGAGCAAGGCAACACTACATGCCAAACATACAAAGAGACAGACAGAAACAAACAGTGAGACAAACAGACAGAGAGACTAACGTACAAGACAATGTGACATAACTTAACAAAAAAGAGATGAGAAAATAAACTACACAGACACTGGACCTTGGCTCTATATCTCACCGTTTCCGAGATGTGGCCATTTTTTTTTCAACATTTTTCGTTGAAAATGCACATTTTCTCTACCCCTCTACATTCAACCCAAAATTTGAAAATGTTTCCCTTGCACTAGATCGCTGAAATTTTGCATGCCTGGTTTAAGACACATGGTTAATTATTCATGTAAAATGTTTTCCCTTACGACCTAATGCATAGCCACAATACATCTGTGACGGATGACGACAGACGACAACTTGTACCACAAGCTCGGCCGTTACGTAAGTACGGTCAGCTAAAAGTAGGCGTACATTTATAACTTAATCAAATTTTTTCATCAGCCAGTGTCAAACTTGAAAATATACTAACTGCCACAACGTGAACGAGTCGTGAAGTGCGTCCACTTTAGGATGCAGTGAAAGGTCAAAGTACTGATCCACCTGTGTGGCAGACGGACGGACAGAATTGTAGACGATATTGCACTTCAACACACGGGACAGTGCGAATCAGTTTGGGACAAGTGCGTCGATACATTCCTGACAAAACTTGCATGTCCACACGCAGTGGCGGGTTCAACGGGGGGCGGCTGCCCCCCCATTGACCGGATGCATCTTAAAACAAGGGAAATTTTGCACCAAAATGCATGATTTTTGGATAAATTTTTTAAAATTTTTCCCAGATTCCACCTTTTCGCCTCCCCTATTTCAAACTTCTGGATCCGCCACTCTCCGCACGGTAATAAGGCGACTTTGACAGGTGGCGCATAAGGCAAACATCACAAGATGCTGTCACAAACATTGGCTGAAGCTGTAGGCTTACTGCTGCTGGCAGCGACTATTTCGTGTGCACTGTCATCGACATCAGTCGAACTCCCGCTATCATTATTTTGACTTAGTTCTTGCTTCACGACTTGTGCAGTGTTATTTTTGTTTGTCATTCCATGGATTAGCAGTGGTATTTTTCTACTCAGCATCAATATAACTTTTCCTCTTTCCACACCAACGTTTGCCACCCCTGCAAAACTTGCATTTTCAGTCGCCCCCTCTGTGTACGAAACTGATGCTTTTACACTTAGACGTATAGCTGAGTTTGAACATTTGGATAAGCCGGAAAGACGATAGCATGCGTTTTCTCCAGTCAACGATCGGTTACTTCGGATACTGACTGGCATTAACGTACAGCATGACGACAAGTGACAGAACCTACAACTAACAGGAGGATGTATAGGCTACGTCTGTAAGCAGCCTGTGAATGTCCTTTGCGAAGGTCACTATGAATGCCAGTCGGTCAGTCATGTTTGAATCGAAACGTGGACTGATTACGTTGACGTCGGCGCACTGTTGGATTGCGGTAGTAGAAGGACGTGGCACTCAGCGACAGTAGCACGATGACGCTGATCGTTCCAAACGTGATGACGATAGCCAATCCAGCATGACAGCCGACGCACTTGCCTTTTCCGACATCTATACCTGTCCGCGTTATACAACATCAACATCAGCAGTCGATTAAGCTCTGGGACAGTCGTATGATGATCCAACGATTTTTATGCGACGGTCCTAAATGGCCGCATTACGAGTCTTGCTCGTCCGTCCGTCCATTCATCTCGTGATGGATGGACGCGTCTTAGCCATCGCAATTCTGTCTGTCCGTCTGTGCGTCTGTCTGTCACACGGGTGAATCAGTCAAAACGGTCTAAGCTAGGATTAACAAATCTTCATCGTCGGCTGCCTGGAAGATTTAGTTTCAGGAACCGTAAAAGTTTCCCATAAATTCGAAGGGAGTCACCCCGAACGAGGGCGCTAAATGAGAGGGGGTGGGCAAAATTTGCGATTTTTGGCCAGTAAGTCGCTGTATCTCAGTAACGGTGCGAGATAGGGCCTAGGTTACTATTAATCACTAATAGGAAGTCGTACACTAGCTTTCGATTAACGCCGAATTCAATGACTCTGAATGACCTTGAACGCCAAAATAGAGGGTTTTATGAATTTTTTGGCGATTTCGGGCTGCGACACAAGTCTATATCATTCACAAGTTGGCGCCACGGAACTATCGTTATGCAATCCAGACAGAGAATTTGGAGAATTTAGAGAATTTGGTATTTGTATATTAACTTAGCGTGAACACCCCAATTTTTAGCTAAACTACTGGACCGGAACTGCTATAGGCTTTCGCGCGTCTCGTGAGCATTAGCTTAAATTTTTTGTTCTATTTTCTGCAGTCGGCGTTTTTGCCGTTTACCGTGAACAACACCGCAAGCGTATTTGTAAATTACTGTGATATAGTAGCCATAATTACTGACTCCGTTGTCGGTTTACCGGTACTTTGAAATTTCTGTCTGAAAATCGCCGTATAGTCAGACAATCCCGATTGAGAAAAAAAACAAATATGACGTATTCAGTGGAGCGTAGGGGTTTACAGAGTGAACGAAACAGGGCCGGATTTAACATGTGGGGGGCTGGGCAGCTGTTGTTGTGGGGGCCACTATGTAAAATACCAAAAGCAAAACGCTTAACGATGAAACATATTTAGTTATTTACAATCAGTGACGGGCATCAAGTAGCCCTATGTAGGCTTATTCAACAACTGTCTGCACTGCCACTAACACTGCTTTTACAGTGGCGTAGCCAGAAATTTTAATTAAGGGGAAGCCTCTTCTGCCTTCCCCTCCCTTTCCCTTTCCTTTTCGGTCCCTTCCCTTCCTTTTTCTCCACTTTCTGCGCCTCCTCCCTTCTCCTGTCTTTTCCTTTCCCTTCCCTTTCTTTCCATTAGAAGTAGGACCTCCTTAAAATCTAGCTAGGAGGTCTAAGGGAGCGCTGTGAGCTCCCCAGCAGGGCCTGGGGCGGAGCCCCAGCCGAAGTCGAATTTGGTGCATTTTGGCGTTAACAGATAAGATCTGGTGGCAACAATTTTAATTTTTCCCCGAGAATAAACTGACCAAATTGGCAAATTTAGTGCAGTTTAAACGTAGGCTATGCTTATATTTTGTCTGGAAGATTGCGGGTGGGCTTCCTGTATCCCCCTTCTCTACGCCACTGTTCTTATAAGCGCTTATAGTGGGCTAAACGTTATTATTTTAGCCAGCGTTTTCTAATTTAGTTGTTTTTAATTTAAGCAAATCAGACATTACATAATATATTTCTAAAGTTTTATCTTTGCTTTTGAGCATAATATTATGCATGTCAACTACTGGTCACTGATTGATTGACTATTTGATTGATAGATATTAACTAGGCCTACTGCTCTCAAAATTTAATCTCGCTACTTGAAATTGAGGTTTTCGCACCGATGCACCACATTATTTCTAAACGTCGTATTTTTGTTGAGCTTAGATACATTAAAAAAACAAAAATGGTCATCGAATTTTTTTCGTGAAAAATGTGAGGGCCCCTTTTTATGGGGCCCTGGACAGCATGCTGCCCATGTTGCCCATGCCTGAATCCGGCCCTGGAACGAAATGAACTAAAATGAACGTAATTGAAATAACATTCATTTTATTTTAGTTAAGGTCATTTAGCTTGCTCTACACGCGCCTTTAGTAAACGCCAGGAACTTTTTGGAGCCAAAACGTATCGCTTTTTGCCTCCAAACGCAAAGTAGAAGCGCACAACGACGATTGATTGATATACGGTGAGTAGTGACCCACTGACTTTAGAATTTGTAACGTACTCGACTGGGCAGCAACAAAGGTTATCTGTATAATTGCGACGAACAGCTGAAGTGAACGAGACATCTTATGCGACTACGGCCCTCGACTCGTGAAGTGAAATGATGCTGAAGTCTGACAACGCGATCTTGTAAACAATGACGGAAGGCCTCATAATATGAAACCGGCGTATGCCGTTGTACATGTACACTAAAATTATGACGTCACATTGTTCTTGTCATTGATGTACCACACAGAATAGAACTGGGATGTTTACACTGTGTCTCAAAAAACATCCCCGACATTTTCGACTGTATCTTGAAAAGCAATTATCAGATTTTGATAATTTTTGGCACGAATATTTTTGACACAACTTGAGATCAAATGACTAATCAGTTTCCCACTTCACCAAACACTTGTTTCTGCACTACCTGGGGAAAACACAACCAGCGAAATATCACTTTTTATCCAATGCGATGATTGCTTAATTAACATAACGCGTAAAAACACATTTTGTTCACATTTCTAACACTTTGGCCGACATTTTATCCAGTTGTTCATTTTTCAACTGCCTGCAGTAAAATTGCTTGAAGCGTTGGCCCACTATGTGAACACAGGAAAGGAGACGTGTAAGAATAAGCGAAATTGCTTGCGCTGCAAGAGCGATTTCATCTAAAAGATAATCATAAAAAGAAAGGAGTACGCCATAGATGAAATAAACGAAGTACGCCAAGCTTAACGTAAAATCCCGTTTCACATTTCTACATTTCTACATTCGCTACTGATAGGTCTAAAGTGAGTAGCGCCGCGTCGCTGTCGTCAGGAAGATCGATGACAGTTTCCGTCACCAGGTGACACGTCGTGTCACTGGTCTCTATTACAGATTCGAATGCAAAGGTCGCGCATGATTCGTGGCGGGTGAGCTACTCCACATTGGCGTCAGTGATCGGTCATCACGAACGAATTGGATGACAGAAGCAAACTTAACAGTCGTCTACAACAGCGCATGATGAATTGCACAACTTTGACTCTTAATTCCTGATGAGACAGCGAATTAGCAAATTATTCATTAATAAAAAGTGATCGAAGTAATTTGGTAAAAAGCGAAATCACTGCTTGGCGCAGCCTTTGGTAAGTTATTAGTAAGCAAGTACAATTTTTATCTGGGCTGCTGGCTCAACTCCATAAATATCTTCTTTCCCTTGGGGTTAGGGACCTCCGACTTACACAGTGTGTCATTGAACTTCGCAAGTGTACATGTACACCGTGGGCCATAAAAAACGTGCCACTTTCCTTTTGTCCATATCTTCGCCAATAATTGACCAATTTTTACAATTCTTTTACTGGCACACTCTGCAGACAATTTGCAATAATGTGATCTTATATATTTCACCACACGGTAAATGCGTTTCTACACTACCTTGTGAAATATAAATGTAAGCAAAGACTAACGATAATAACAAAAATTTTAGTAAATAAAAAAACGCTTTAGATCAACATTGCAATAAATGATTCGTATGACACTAGACTGTGTTATACCCACACAGTCTAGCGTCATACAGACCATTCACTGCAATGTTGGTCTGAAGTGTTTTTTTTTTAAATTTTACCAACATGTTTGTTTGCTATTATCGTTATGTATGCATATTTCATTGATATTTCACAAGGTCGTGTAGAGACGCATTTACGGTGTGGTGGAATCTATAATAATCACATTATCGCAAAATGTCTGCAGAGTGTGTCACTGAAAAAAGTTTGAAAATTGGTCAATAATTGGCGAAGATATGGACAAAAGAAAGTGGCACGTTTTTGACCCCTAGTGGCTTGCGCACGAAGGCATCAAAGATGGGTATCTCCTAAAAAGTCATTTTTACCGCTGTCGGCTGCGTGACACCGGCTACGTTTTCTGGCAAGTGTAAATGAAACGCTACAGTTAGCCTACCAGCCTTCATAACCATCGTGTCGGATGTCAACCGCTTGGATAGGTAAACTTAGCTTTTGGTCGCAGTGGGCCTTTACATGCACCGCTGTCGAGCGTTCCTTTTGCGTTAGCTGGGCTTTCTTGTTATTCTGTGTGACGCGGTAACGGGTCACCAAAATCAGATAGCACAATGTCATGACTGACAGTTCGTTAATCGATACAACCGCCGATTCGATGTGGCTCAGCTGATTGGCGTCACATAAAAACCAGGCTGGCAAACTAGTGATTGTCACCCGCTAGCGATTGATTGTTGCGATCATAGGGCACAGGTCGTCTAATTCTACAGCGGTGTATGAACATTAATTTAGAGGCTTGCGAATATATCCGTACCCTCGGGTATAACCGACTCGACTAGGCCTAGTTGCCCGCGGATCGTGACGGGTAGACCTAATGTCACTTATGTGTATAAAGTTCCCAGAATTAATGTGAACCAAGAGATCATCAGTCGTTGAAATGAAGCAACATGTAAAAGAACGTACAAAGCGACAAAACTAAACCAAAATGAAGCGAAGGGAAACGAACTAAAATGAAATGAAATTATAAAGCCGCAGCGCGCAGATTTACTTTCAATTCACTTGAGTTTAGTTCGCTTCGTTTCAACACAATGTATCAGAACAGGTAACAGTATTTCATCGTCATCGTCGTCATCATCATCATCATCGTCATATTTGATGTTATTTCGTAGTACATCTGCTCTTGCTGTCAGTAGGGGTTCACCGCGATAAAGCAACGCTGTTGATTGAGCCAATCCAGCAGCCTAGCGTTCGATATCTACCGCCTTGCCGCTCATTAATACTGCATTATTTCACGCATTCGTGAATTTCGTGGTTTCCATACAGTGCAGACCAGTGCTGCACAAAGGAAGGAGTGGTCGTCGGCAAACGATTGGGCATTACCGTCATTACGCACTTTGTTGCACTATAAATACTCCCAGACGTTTAGCTTGTGTTTCTTTCCAATTGTGAATCCTGCGTGAAAAATCGACCATAGCAATCTCAAACACAAAAACAAAACACAAACACAAAAGTCTAATTGCGAAGACGGCCGACAACCGGAAATGCCTCTGCAAACCAAAATACTTATATCTCTGACTCCTGCGGAAACAACATTGAAATTCCGATGACAGATTAATAACCGGCAGACGACTGCAACAGTACGAAGCAACCGCAAATAGCGATGTGGTCCCAACGCCGGAAATAATTAAGCTACATCTCTGAAACTATGACAGATATCATCAAAATTCAAACGGCAAATCGGGGATTTTCGACCATAAAGAGATCGGTACATTAATTTTTCAAAATAATGCTGCCTTTTTATTCGTAATACTGATATAATATTAATTTACAAGGTTATCTGCAGTGTTTTAACAATGTGACAAACGGATCGCTAGACGCTAGCCTGGAGTAGCAACATTAGTGTCCAAAACAGCTATTGCCATTACGCGGTTGTCGGCCGTTGTGGCAATCGCCGGGGAACAGTTTTTTTCGCGATCGCCACGGTCGAAAAGCCCAGATTTGCCGCTGACACAGTCGCCGATAAGTTTGCAATAAACCGGCACTGAAGATCCCATTCCCACTTCAGACGTATCGGTACATTAATTTTTCAAAATAATGCTGCCTTTTTATTCGTAATACTGATATAATATTAATTTACAAGGTTATCTGCAGTGTTTTAACAATGTGGCAGAGTTTTTAATGTGACATTTTTTATGTGTCAGCCTTGCCTTGATTAAGGTACTTCAATATCATTATACTGCAATTTCACTGTTAAATGTATCATTTCAAGAATTTTTTTGAATTTCTATCAATATAATATGATGATGTAGGCCTATAGCTGATCTTGGTGGTTTGTGGTACGTGCATGCGTTTGACAATCTGAGATCTTGCTGGGCAATAGGGCCTATCGTCTGGGCGTCAGGCAGCAGATGGCGTTAAAAACCCTGCATGAGCGAAATTGATAATTGCGTAGAGTAGACCTACCATGCGATGTGCGGTAAACGCCGAGAAAGGGATAGGACACGCTCAAGTAAAGGTAGATTGGATGTTGGGTTTAATGTCGCACGATGCGAAAACAAGATAACAGTAAAACCTGATTAGGCTACACGGCACGGAGAAAAACGTGACCGTGGAATAGCATGTCTCCGTGTCAAGCCATTCAGACATTGTATAGGTGGATAATGTTACTCAGAATGCACAACGCAAGCATGATCACCAATCATTTAGTTATAAATGGAACGGCGAGAGTCCAAGTCACAAGGAATAAACATAACACAATCATATGGACATCAGAACACAAAAAACACCAAATCAACCATAAGTGATCTAAGTGATCGCGCGGCTTTTAGGGCCTATTTTACTTCATTTCATTTCTGTCGCTTCGAACACACCTTATTGCGGACTATAGTTTACACTAAGCCGGCGTAGAAAGCCATAATAGATAAATAAAGCTGATTATACAGTCACTTTTCAGAACTCGTCGCTTATAACCCTATAACATTTACATTTCAAACCGACAATCTGTTGATCCTAAGCCGATATGGTGATGCCTCTGTGACTAACGCTGTTGGATTATCATTATCCAGCACTTTCAGCTGACAGACGACTGCCCACGGTTAATGGAAGTCAGCTTAAAACAGTCAGCCAAGCGCGAGACAAGTCGGATCATATCCCGCCAATCTCCTGCACATTTGCGGTATTATCACTACACGCTCTATGCCCGTAGAGATCAGCTAACATTAGCGTTATATATACAGAACATTTTGAGTACTGTATATTGTATATAATCTCTAGAATGTTCACGCTTTATGTTCTGCCAACAAACGCGGGCAGAGAAATCAAGCTTCAATGCTATACGTTGTTACGCGCGACGCATTACGCGCTAAGCACGTATTAGCTATCGTAATTCTGTCTGTCTGTCTGTCTGTCTAGCTGTCACGTCCCGGTACCGATTCAAGCCCAAAAAGATAAATACTTTGAGGTTCGAGTTTTAGTTCTTTATGACAAAATTTCATGCTATTGGGTACAAAGATTCAAATAGGGGTACCCCTGAAAAGTGATTATTTTACCGCTGTTGACTGGTCTAGCGTGAAAACAGTTGCAGATATGCACAGGCTTGCTTGCTTATTATAACAAGCACTGCTATCAAGCTTTCCGAATGTACTGAATTCGATGATCTTCAACGACCTTCAGCCCCAAAAATAGAGGGTTTTGGTGAATTTTACAACAGCTTAAAAATGCCGAAAATGCTCTACAACAACCGTGCAACAACCTACATATATGAACCTGTATATGAACTTACACGTATATTACATTTGTTGCAGAGAAAAAATACAACTATGTATGCAGGCGGCAGTAGGCATTGCAGTACTTGGCCTATATTAATTCGTTGGGTAAAATGCGGCATCAAACACGACCATAATGCACTGTACATTGGCATAAAACGAGCAAATAACGCAATTTATGATCCAGTCTTCGAGAAGTGCAGGGTAATAAACTGTATACGGACAGCCTAACTTCAACGTACACAGCCTTCTGTCATGACCGCTACTGATACTGCATTATTCATAACACTGCAGGATGCAAAGAGATGTCTCTATCGCAAGTTGCTGACAAACTGCCGTTCCTTTACATCAGACGCCACTAAAAGTAGGCTAGGTGATGATGAATGACGACCGATTTCCACGTTGGCATTTTTTCGTGAATTCAAAAACCGTCAAAGCTAAAAATATGAAGACTGTGAAACTACTTCAGCATTCGATCATCCAAAATAAGTTTATAGTAGTCGTCTGTCTTCAGTTCTCGCAGTATCTGAACACATTGTACAAGTAGCGCGACTCAAAAGTTTCTGCTCATAAGATGATGTGACGGTCACGTCAACGGTTTTGCTTCCGCGGATGCATTTTGCGAATTAAAAATAGTTCCAACTTTCTGTTGAAACAGTTAAAACAAGCTTCAAAAATTTAACAGTACTGTTAGCAAAAACTAGATGAAATCTGAGACGGAACAACGTCTTTTCGTAGAATTTTCCACAGACAAGATACGTGATCGGTCATGGTTAGTCGATGACCAGTCTCAGATGGTGTGCTGCTAAGTTCCCCAAAGCAACGGCCACCCACATCGCCACTTCGACACACAGAGAGATTGACAGACAGACAGACAGACGGCTCTATAGGCTATTACTACTGGCTGGTGTCTGCTACCAACGTTGCGTCATAGACTCGTGGTAAAGCTCAGGGCTGGAAAACTTCGATTTTTGAAAACAAAATTGTGCAAAAAATTCACTAAAAACCCCTTTTTGACGGGTTCAAGGTCGTTCAAGATCATCGATGTTGATAAATCCAAAAAGCCTGTCACCAGTGCTTGTTATGAGCAACCGTTTTTACGTTATTCGAGCCAATAACGGCAAAATGACGTCTTTTTAGGGGGGTTGCTGTCTTTGACGCCCGCCTGCGCCGGCCTCCTTGAACCTAGGGGGTCGGGACTTAAACTGCTAAAATCTACGTTGAATGCTGAAAATTTCGTATGTTGTCTTAGTTTATCTCCAGCCATTTCGTCGCAATTCAGTGTTAAAATGTGCGCTGCATCCAAAAATGGCGAAAAATTCACTAAAAACCGCTTTTTGAGGGGTTCAAGGTCGTTTAAGGTCATCGATGTTGATAAATCCAAAAAGCCTGTCTCCAGTGCTTGTTATGATAAGCAGCATGTATGTACCTATCTGCAACCGTTTTCACATTATTCGAGCCAATAACGGCAAAATGACGTCTTTTTTAGGGAGGTACCCCTCTTTGACGCCCTCGTTCGAGGGGAACCTCTGCACCCAGTGGCACGAAATTTTGTCACGATAAACGAGAGACCTTGGGGCAGCCCACAGTGAAAATTTCGTGATCCTAGCTTGCACCGTTTTGATACAATTCACGAGTGTGACAGACAGACAGACAGACGCCCAGACGATGGCAAAGACGCGCGAAGCATTCTGCTTTCGCGCGTAAAAACTAAAAACTTAAATTTAAAAAAAACAACTTTTTGTTAAATTTACTGCTGTCAGGTAGCGCATGTGCTTTTAGTGTGTCGTGTCTGTGTTTTGTGTCGTGTATAAATAGCTCTAAAAGCTCAAGATTTTACTTTTTTCTTGAAGAATAATTCACCGTTTATCTCGTTTCGATGGCCCTTAGTGACGCACTTGTTTGATCCCAGTAGACCTGTAGACTTATGCTTGGTAAAGATGGGGACTGTCTGGTCAGTCTTTGCAAGACGATGTGCTCCATCTGCGACCACACATCATTTAGTCTATGCTGCGTGCATGCCTGTTGCACTGCGACGGCAGCAACTGCATACGAAACGCTTCTGAGATTGCGACAACTGTAAAACAGCTATAAAGATAAAAATAGAAAGTGGAAAATTGAGACACAATGCCATTGTCGAGTTGCCATATTCACATCTCTTTCAACTCAATGTCAAACTACATGAAGCAGTATGCGGCTTTATACGTACACAAAGTCTTTCCCGAGCCGGCTCACAAACCGGCTCTGATTTTTTTTAGCTCTCAGCCAGACACCAGTTCACACTGTGAAACATACGCGTAACTAGTGCATCGCGCGGTGTGCTTGCTTAGGCTACGCCTCATCTTTCGCTGGTACTCATTGCGCTTACCCACAAAAGGATGGCCAGGCTGAGTTGATCTGGGTGACTGGTTACATACCGAGATGCTTACGCGCCTGCCGACAGTCATCCATATAAGCATTAACCGGGCCTGGTGTTCGTTAACTTTGCTGAAGGGACTAACGACGTTACCAACTAAGCCTAACCGCCACCTCTGTTATGTGCAGTCAGAAAACAAAACTTTTGTCCACATTTTTGAGAAATATTGACCGTTGTAAATTTTTTACTGTTACAGTAAGAAAATTTTGCAATAAAATGATTATTAAAAAATCCCACCACACTTAGCTTGCGTCGCTACCCTAATAACTAAAAACTAGCGTTAAATTGGTTAAATTAGTTAAATTGGCTGTCCACGCAAACCGTTGTGTAACCCATAGATACCAAAACGTTGCAAAAAACGTTAAAAACGTAAAAAAACGTAGCAGAAAATTTTTAAAAACACGTTGAATGAAAAACGTTAGCGCTAATTTGTTCAACCTTTTGCCTTTGCTTTAGGTGCAGTATAGCTAAAGGTGAAAATAGAGAAAACTTTAATCAATTTTAGTTTAACCCTGCGGTTATAAGACCAAGTATTACCAGACTGACTAAGTAAACTACCACCACTTTTTGTTGCTTTGGTTTCAAAAGTGCTTCTCAAAGTTATTAATAAAATTTTATTTTTTTTTTAAATAATTAAAAAAAAATTAATGTTAAAAACTTTAAAAACGTGACAAAAATAACAAAAAACGTAAAAAAACGATTTTTTACATTTTGCTTAACCGGGCTTAACGCAAAGCAATTCTGATGATTTAATAAGACAACCGCGTTGAGAAAAATTAAGGTCAGGTTTTAAGCCAGTGCGTTTTTGTCACTTAAACAAAAGTGATAAACTTTGTTGCTGAATTCTGAACGAATTGGTCATTTCATTTCTGAAGAATAAAAATATTTGTCTTCTTACTCAGTGTGGCTATTGCGTCTGTCGCTTATGAGCTCCCACTCGCCGATAGCAGCTAAAACTGCTTTTTTATAAAATGGTAGCTTATATTCAGACCTCGTTATCTCGCTATAACTGGATGTATCTATTAGCGACTAACTATACGCTGCGCCATCACTGGTCAACAAATGTCTCGATCATTACGTAATGTATCATAGATGTAAAAACGTTTTTTACATTTTTTTATTCTTGCCACGTTTTTACGTTTTTTAACGTTTTTTTTTATTTTTTCAACGTTTTTTATTTTTTTCTAAAAACGTTCATCAAAATTTGAAAATTCTACCGAGAACATCAAGAAGGGCTTTTAAAGCCACATAAACGAATTAATATGCTATAGTGGTGGTAGTTTACTAACTTATCTAGTGATACGTGGTTTTACGACTACACGCTTAAATTGAAATTCAATAAAATTTTATCTCTTTCTCTAGTTCTAGCTGTACTGCAATTACAGCATCAGGTTTTAGGCAAAAAGTCGAACAAATTAAGGCTAACGTTTGTTATCAACGTTTTTAAACGTTTATTTTATTTTTGCCACGTTTTTTACGTTTTTAACGTTTTTTATTTTTTCTGGAACGTTTTTTACATCTATGTAATGTACAGCCCACAAATGACTGTTCAGACTAACATGAATGAACAGTCATAGGCCTACTAACTATTGAACGTTAAAATCCCACGAAGTGCCACAATAATTTGCAACAATATCATAATTCAGTTAGACGAACTTTTTCTAGTAGTTCGGAGGTTGGATAAAAGTTATTTGATCGAAAAGAAAAAGCACAGAGCTGTTGCACGTTGCGAAACGGGTTTTTGGAATCTTCGGCAATCAGCAGATGGACATCCTGCCACTTCATTTACTGTTCCCAAGATTTCGGGGTCTGATTACGTCACGTGCGTAATTTCTCCCCCAGATACGAACAACGTAGAATGCATTGTACAGTGCGGCGCATAAAAAACGGAACACGCATCACAATCATGTTTCACGCATATTAATGCTGCAGTCTAACGGACAATTTCGGAAACGATTCGCCTCGATCGCTGCAGTTGAAGAGTAATTATGTCGAATACTGCATTCAAATGTTTAACGTGACCGCTCTGCCTAAAAACCGCATATTACTGCAGATCAACCTCAGATTCCAGAAATTGCTTATTTTAGTAACCTCGGAGCGGATCAGTCACTGACATGAGCAATTTCTGGGATTTTGGATGTGATCTGCGGTTGATCTACGTGCAGTGTTTAGGCAGACCGCACATGACTGCGATGATTAAAGCTATATCTGGTAATCGTTCCCGAAACTGTTCGATTGCTCGATCTACGTTAAGCATGCGTGTTTCACTTATTTACGCTCCATCCTGTGGGTTGCGTAACATAGAGGGCGTACAGCTTACTGCTCATAGCTTGCTCACCACATCGCGTCATTATGTTAGTCGCAGCAGCTCGCAGAGATACAGCAGACGCAACGATTTTAAACGTCTCGTCTTCAGACGCACTGTCTTTAGCATCTTCAGCGTCGACCGATAGACAGGTAAGAAATGTATTTTAAAGTTGAAAAAACCAGAAATTTGAAAAAAATGTAAGCGCTTTTCTAACAAATTTATTTCTCTTTAGAGGTATCTTGACAGATACGAATATTGTGATTGTAATCTACAGCGAATAACTTCATGATTGGTTTTACCAATGACACCATAAAAATCTGATCGTAGAGGGTGTCTTACAGCCAGGCTCGTCGAAAGGGGGGATAACGGGAGTAAGTTATTCCAGGCTCCGCGACGTTTGGGAGCCACGCCATCGCTAAAAAAAATATAAAGTACATCGAAATGCACCATTTTGAATGAAAACAAATTTTTTTAAAAATTCTTCCCGGGTCCCTCTGTGGCTCTCGACGTCCCTGCTTATAGCTTAGTAAGAAATATTTACAAGCTAGATGCTATTGCGATATAAATGATGTACGAATAATCATTTGAATAATTTGACAGAGAGTGCAATTCGTAAATGGTGACGCAAAAAAATTCGTTTATTTTTCAAAATGCAACTTTCTGTAACACGAACACCATAGAAAAGAATACTTTTGGCAGGTCTACCCGTAATTTGCAAGACGTTTTGCGCACTATAATTCTGCAACAACAAGAACGTTATAACGAAGTTTTTAGTGCTGTCATATGCGTGCAGCTTAGACTCAATTTAGCAAAAAAGTAAGCTTAAATATCTTCTTTAAGACAATAGAGTTCGCATACTCCGGGCTGTAAGAAAAACATTAAAAGTTTCAGTTTGTTTCTGTGTTCCATGCTTTTTTCAACCACGACAACTAAAATTATTTTTCAAATTAGCAATGAGCCCTAGTAGAAATGTCATGTAACTGTGACACACTATGGCAGACTACGGCGTCGACGGCTTGAAGCGTTTATGACAAAATTATTTGACTGACTCGTCGACGCGTCGTATTTCACGACGGGGGCTTGGCAGTTTTTTGACGAAGAGTATTTTCAAAAAATAACAGAAATGATCCCCCGGACCGTCAACTTTATGGGCTTCTCGAAAAAAGGGAATGCTCACAGTTTAAAAAATTTGCATACACCATTTACTGTCTCTTTGCGGCAAAGCTAGAAAACCTAGGTTTTTAAAAAGTCTGTAGGTTTTTTTGGTTTTTAAGTTTGTTAAGGTTCCGTTGTACATAACGACGGAACACAAATTTTAAGACCCCGAACAAACATCCCACACACTGTACACCATTCTTCGTGTCACGTCATTTTTGTTGAATAAATGACGTAACGTCAGAACTTAAAAATTACAATTAAAATATAAAATTAAATTTGATTCGTATTATATACGGTGCACAACAAAACATTTTAAAAATTGTGAAATTTTAACTTTGACTTTTGAAAAAATCTTTAAAACCTAATTTTTTGAATCAACTATTTAGCCCTGCACCATTATAAGAATGATATAAGTAAAATTGGCAATACGATTTTGATGCTAAATTTTGATGCCAAAAGGTTGAGGGTTAAGTTCAGACGTATAAGTCAGTAAGTATTTTAAGTCGGTTAAACGTAAATTACATTGGGACGCAATAGTTTTGACAAGCACGTGATTTTGTTCATTTTAATTATCTCACTTTCGTTTTTTGCTAACGCCAACGACAATATGGCGCTAAATATACAGCCTTTTACACACATTTTTATTTACCGTATTCGGTAGACAGAAAATAAACAAAGAGTAAACAGTAAATACAATAAAAACTAAAGTAGAACTTAATTAAAACTTGACTAAAAATGTAATATATTGTTCCATAGTCACAACTCAATTGATGCAACAAAGCACCACAGTTGACATGTCCTCTCATACTGACAAATGGTCCGTCCAGACCGTAACGACGAAAAACCTGATGCATTTTGCAATAAAGCCCAAAGTTTCTGTAAAATGGAAACGTATACATATTTAACATGAGTACATTTCTGCGCTGGCGCCGCGGGCTTGAAAATGACTCCTGACGAACCGGATACTGCGTGGAATTGACGTGATGTCGAATACCGACCGAGCTGTGTGGGTGGCATTATTTACCGACTAATGTCCAATTGCTTATACATGTATATGGATAGCTCGATATTTTTCAAACAATAAATTAGTCTAGACGAATGACTGAGTATTCTGAACAAATATCGTTATGCAAGTGATTGAAATAAAGGAACATTGCAGACAAAGAGCGAGAAAAGTGGAAAACGCAGTAAAACTTTGCTTATTCGAATTCTGCCATCTCGAGTTTTCGTTCCATGCTAAAATTTTTATAAAACGCGGCATGTGCTATTGAAAACATATTTCTAAGCGCGTTATTAGACATACAATAATTCTTGGAACGGACAGTAATGAAAATAAAGAGTTATTTATTTGTTTCAATAAGAAAGTTGACATCAGTAACATGGTTATAGGAAAGGCCTACATACACGCAGCGAGTACTATTGTCGGAGTAACTAGTCTAACTACGACTAAAATACTTAGCGAATTTACTATTTTACATTTATAGTAAAAATAAAAATCGAAACGTCGAGCAAATTTTCATGTGAAATGCGTAAACGTAATACAATGCTGCTAGCGTGTTGGGACATTTTTGTGCGTTAAGAATGCTTGGTGTTGTCCGTCGCGAACGACGATGACGCTGTGCTAGCTGATCAGCGACGGGCGATGGCACCGGAGGTGACGCCTCAATCCAAAATTAGATGCACAGACTCTGCCACAGATGTGGCAGCGAGGACCGGTTGCAGGAACGCCTGTGACCGTGTGTCTACGAGCTCGACGAGCGTCTGCCTCCTGATCGTAGTTGATGTCAAAGGCCGCCAAGCCCTCATCACACACCTCCCGCCACTCTACTATGTCGGCCGCCAGCGTCTCCAGCTGAACAGGAGGAATTGGCGCTAAGAATGACACGGAGAATCGCACGCTTTCTGTGCGATATCCGAGCTTCTTGTTCGTGAAGAACGCGGTGACGGAAAAGTGGCAGGCTTGGTTGCCGGAGGTTTTAACGAAGCAAAAGACTGACATATTGTGCATAATGCATATGGTTCTGTCGTTGGGCGCTTACGGGTACGACGTGGCTGCTGTGAAACATAATTGGTTGAACTAATTACTCCGTGCGATGCCACGCCTGCTCCTACAGACAGCAGCAGCAGCTGTGTTATACAAGTACTTATTACTGGTTGCTGTGTGTTCACTTTGTATTCGTTTCGTTACGGTCAAATTTATTGTGCGAGTGTAACGAGACATATAATATTAACTCATGACTTTGATCGACCATATGTTCTACCTTGAGGAGCATACAAAACGACAAAAATAAACTGAACTTAAATAAAACGAAATGTAATGAAATAAAATAAAATAAAATCATTTTAGTTCAGTTAATTTCAGCTCATTATGTTTTATTTCAGTTTGTTTCATCTTTTTGTAGCTTTGGACACAAAACAAACTTGAGTCGCGCTTCAATCGTCACACACGACTGAAGTGAGATTACGGACACTGTAAACACTGTGGTCACAGTGTGGCGAGAAATGAGGACGAAATAGGTTATGAAATAACTACGACTTCACACAAAATTACTTACCCGGTACGTTCATTTAAAGATTAAACCTAAAATACGCTGTATAAGTAATAGGTATTTTCAAGTGGCAATTTTCAGAGAAAAAATACTGCTATTAGTTCTAACAGTCAACGAGCAAACACGATTTACGAGAACTACGTTTCGAGAAAGTAGTCACGTGTCGATCGTTCTCGTAGTTTGTGTAAAACGTCCTAATCATTAAATTACTGCGCAGAAAATTTTTAAGCAAAAAATCATCGCTGTTATTAATTATTTCAGCTTCGGCGACACCGTTAGGATCGTAAACGCCATCCCGCATCCGTCGACGAAAAAATGTTTTAATTCACCCAGGATCAGCAGCATTTATATATCCGCACTGGATGCACGTTTCGTGTTAATGAACGCCACAGTCTTACATGTACATGACCTGCAGCGCTTCTTGTAACTGATGATGCGTCGTCGCGACATTGTTATCGCACTGGTGAGGAACCGAGTGCATTTTCTGATGGTATCCTACCACGAACGTGTTCACTACACGTATGATGCACGATTCTCTCTTGTCTCAGGTATGCGCAATCAGCAAGTGCACCGTGTAGGAGGCGCACTGCAAAGTACGAATTCATCTGCTGCTGTCACTGACGCTAACGGCAACGTTTAATGACGTCACCTTCGAATCTGTTTTGGCAAACTGGCCGACTCTTTTCGATGTAAATAATGTCGACGGATTTTTTTTCGATTTAGCCACAGGTCATTCTGTGCTTTCGAGCTCAGCATATACGTCTCGTGCTGTAAGAATGACGACTGAAGAAATCTACCTTTTAGTTTAAAACGTCGTCTAGGAAATCTACCTAAGCTATCCTTTCCATCAGTGTAATGTCATACTGTGTATAGACTTTACTGAGGTCCAATGCAGTGACAGACACGTATGAATTGTCGGTTAGAACTTTTCTAAAAGATCGGCAAAGACTGAGCGACTGCAAACGATTTATCAGTATGACAGCTATAATCCTCCGTTGTCATGCCTCGGTGTATGTAAAGGATTGGTACAATTGCTTCAAACACTGTTTTTGTCAATAATACGCCGTCCTTCTTTCGTTGTTTTCTTTTTTTGTAGTTTTTGTCTGTCCAGTGCAATACATAGCATTGGACAAAGTATAAAATCACCTTTGTGTCCGTGCGTCCTATATTTCTTAAGCTATCTTCTTTCCACCTTCCCTTCCCCTTCCCCTTTCTCTTCCCCTTCTCTTCCCCTTTTCCTTCTCCTTCCACTTTTCCTTCCCCTTCCTTTTCCTCTTTCTCCTTCTCCATTTTCTTTTCCCTTTTCCTTCCCCTTTTCCATTCCCTTTTTTTCCTTTCCCTTTTTCC
>Ga0209367_1002641_pt1 | contig 23839 bp, 24 predicted proteins | sample WorMetLIZISLAND2_FD_187412 | JGI IMG/M metagenome (GOLD analysis project Ga0209367, IMG submission 187412) | Marine gutless worms symbiont microbial communities from Max Planck institute for Marine Microbiology, Germany - Olavius geniculatus... ... | reverse complement strand
TGGCCGATGTGTATTATGGTCCCGATGGGCCGAGTCCAAGTGATATGCGATTTTCGAAACTATAACTACTGAACTGGAAATGCTATAGGCTTTCGCGCGTCTCGTGAGCTTTGCTCAAATTTCTTGTTTTTTCTCTGAGATTCTCTGAAAATTTCAGAGAAATAAAAAGTGTGAAACGTGCCTCAGCTGATCAGTGATTGACAACCATCGTGCAGGTGGTACCCGCCCATTTTCTTGCAGCGTTTCAAGTTTTATTGCAGTTGTAATAGGGGTCTAATGGTTCAAACAATTATACACATACTTCAATGTCCAAGCAGCAATGCGAATGTTTCAGCAAGCCTCAATAACTCATTGAAATAAAGTTCATCTCACGACCTTGAAAACAACCAGTTCATCTAAACTTAATAGAAAATATATTTTATGTGTATTTGCAAAAATTGATCAAGCCATTCAGAAAATATAAAGTCCCAAAGTTGAAACATCTGACATTGTAGCAACCTTGACCTTGACCCATGACCTAATCATGGCTAATCAGTATCTGTAGTACCAAATACATCATCAACCAAAGTTTGGTGAAATTCCCTCCATTGGGTTCTAAAACAGCAGCATGCTGACAAACTTCTGGAGATGAACAACCAAATAAATAATGTAACGTACAACGTACAAATAAAAAAATGACTGCCGACAACTATCACAAAAAAGTTGAGCTAATGCTCACGAGATGCGCGAAAGCCTATAGCAGTTCTGGTTCAGTAGTTTAGCTGAAAATTGGGGTGTTCACGCTAAGTTAATATACAAATACCAAATTCTCTATCTGGATCGCATTAACGATAGTTCCGTGGCACCACCTTGTGAATGATATAGACTTGTGTCGCAGCCCAAAATCGCCAAAAAAATCATAAAACCCTCTATTTTGGCGTTCAAGGTCATTGAATTTGGCGCCAATCGAGAGCCTATGTACGACTTCCTATTAGTGATTAATAGTAGCCTAGGCCCTATCTCGCACCGTTACTGAGACACAGCGACTTATTGGCCAAAAATTGCGAATTTTGCCCACCCCGTCTCATTTAGCACCCTCGTTCGGGGTGACCCCCTCCGAATTTATGGAAAAGCTTTACGGTTCCTGAAACTAGAGTCTTTCAGGCAGCAGATGGTGAAGATTTGACCATTTTTGACTGATCCACCCGTGCGCAGAATTGCGATGGCTAAGACGTGCTGCTTTCACACGTAAAAAGTAGAGACACAAAAAAGGGTACTGAAGACAGAATGTTGATTGAGTGCCAATCATAAAAATCACAGGCAAACAGCCAAGTCTTGAAATCAGACACCTACCATATTTTTGCTGCAGAGATCTCGGACGAATGCGAAGTAATCGGCATCATATACATTGCGATTGCGCATGAACAGCAGATTCTCTTCACGCACAACTTGCTGAATGCGAGCAGGCATCTTGTTGCTAAACAAACCTTTCTTCTCTCCTTTGTGCACTAGCTCCGTCAACTGCTTCAGACTGTCTTGCCTCTGTCCCATGCTGTCAACAGCACAAAACTATGCCACTTCAACATTGCAAAAACCATAAATGGCTTCAGTTAGTTTAAGCACCTTTTAACAGAAATGTACTAGCTATCACACTCATCTGACCCAAAATAGCTAAGAACCCTTAGCTGAGAAAAGTTGCTGCACCACTGAAATAAAATTTATAATGAAAACATAAACATGTACCCCACCGAGGTCAGCCACCTTGTACGTGGTGGTGGGGCTTTGCTCTGATGACCCGAAAGATTTCTACAATCTGGAGGATAGGAGCGTACTAAAAGCTGACCAAATATGTGAGAACATTTACTACACGTTACCAGTGCTTTTGTGCTGGTTTCGGCTTTATAGCCGACTACGGCTTTATAGCCATTTACTTACGGCCTCACAGCCGTTATTTACAGCTTCACAGCCGTCTACGGCTTTATAGCCGTTACTTGTAACCTGTGGTTACTTTTGGGGACGTGCATTGGGCCGAACTGATACAGCCTCAGCGCTGGGCAGGTGTAAGAGCCTGCCCACCCCGAAGGCAAGGCAAGGCAAGGCAAGGCAACATAAACATGTAAATAGACGGTTGCCTGGTCTTGTCTGATGGCGTTTTCCACATGGTCACTTTGCTCTTCTTTGCTGACACTGGCGTTCGTGCGTCTTCCATGCGCTCGTAGAAGAGCAAGTAGCCGTTCCAGTAGCGCAGCCGTTCCTCCATCTGAGAGCTCACTGATGCTAAGAACACGACAACACATCATGTCTCGTCTATGTCAATTAAGTTCTACTTCAGTTTTTAATTGTCTTTATCAATTCACTGTTAAAATGGTCTATAAAATACAGAAAGCCAAACTGTACAGCTACTGGCATATGAACAGATACAATTAAAGATTTTAATCCATATTTAAATATCTGCTATGTTCTTGTTAAGCATTTCATTTGCAAAAGCAAAAATATCACATACAAAGCACACAAAATGAAATATACATGATAATAAAACAGCAAAACTTAACATCAGTTCAGACGCAGATGAAACGGTTAATAAGTGCTCTAAATGGCAACATTATTACAAAAACCAACAAACATCCAGTCTAGTTATCATATAATTATTACTGCTTATTATTATTGCTGACCACACAAGACATTTTCAGTGGTACTATGTGACAGAAGAAACAAACTTACAGCTGTCTGAGAGCTTTGCTTTGTACTTGCCACCGAAGCATTCACTTTCCAGCGATTCCTCGGTCATCTCAAACTCCTCTACAACCGTGTCATTGAAACGATACCATTTCCCTTTGTTTGGGTTGGTCATGTAACTGCCCCTGCTCGGCAAACAACCACCACACCAACAACATTCCACTGTCCACTGTACTATTGAACACGATGCTGCTTGAATGATACACGTTTTTGCTAAATGGCTACCCGAGACATGCACTCATTCAATCTCTGTCTGCTCTAGTACCAAACAACACTGTACATGCACAGTTCTTCATTAGCATTACAACAACAGAAAAAAATTGCTTGAAAGCAGGTAAGTGAACAGAGACAGGAGTCCCCTCTCCACAGGCTAGGGAACTGAACGCTCCCTCTGCCTTAAAAACCAAAGTATCCGTAATAAATGCAGATGTTTTCGACTGATAAGAATATCAATAAGACTATCAGACTGATAGCTAGAAATAAGCTAACAACAGGTGGTAAAAACAGAAACCCATTAAGTACTAACAACAACAAAAACAACAAGTTTTTACTCTTCGTGTGCTACGTTCCTAATGTAGCGAACAGGAGTACATAAGATCAGTGTAATATTGAGGACCGAACTACAACCGACCTCTGTTCCTGGAAGAGCCTTCCTGGAAGAACTTCAAACGGCCATATCTCCATAACAGTGCCAGATAGACGCATACGTTGAGGTATAACAAGACAAATGGCAACTAGCATCATCGACCATTATTAGAAATTTTTCCTCTCAGTTCCAAAAATCGAGCAATATTTTATGAACTTCTGGGAGAGAATTTCCAATAACGACCTCGACGCCAGTCACTATTAGTCTAATATTAAACGGGTCTCAATTAGATGCCGGGTCTCTAATACAAACCGAAAGGAACAAAAAAGCTCTTAGAAGAATACAAAAGAAAATGATGTGCGCGAGGAGTACATTAGATTGGTCGCAATCTAATAATATGTCTTGTTAACTATAAATATCTAAATGCACTATATGTTTCACATTTTCCACACGTACAAATATGCCAGTACAAAATGACGTACAATAACAGAAAATCAAGTGCTTTTAACAGTACAGATCAGCAAACAGAAAGCTGCACATGGCATACCTACGATCCTTGATGAAGGAGTAATAGTGACCGGCATTGGCCTGACCACTGTGTACCACTATGCCAACTAGCTCATAGTTGATATGACTGACGTTGACTGCCAACGATGATGTCACGCACAGGCCATTGCCAACGCTCGGTGATCCAACACCCTTCAGCGACAGATCTCTGCTGATGTCCGCCATGGGTGCAACCATGTCGGACTGTGAGGCATCGTCAATGAAGACTGGAGGCGTACACGTACTCTGACTGGCACCGTCAGCGATGTCATCACTTGTCGACTTATGCTGGCTCAGTGACTCCCGCCATGCCATGCCCTCCACTGTGAACGGCTCCATGTCAAGAATAAGTGGAAACTACACCAGCAACATACAACAATAACAACTTCTATACCAGGGTCTCGTTCATACTGCCCATCTCTAGTATTGCATCTACAGTGATTGACAACTCCATGGGTGCATGCATGTACATAAGCATAAACAGCAGCATAGGCTACATGCTCTGACCATGGGTCCATTTGTGTTAAGCCACTGTCTGATAAGTATAAGTTCGTTTGACACTCGCTCATCCCACTTCAGACAGTAATTTAACTCAATAACAATAACATAACATAGTCATTTGTAAAATGCTCATTGCTCAATGTCAGCAAGCTAAATCCGAGGCACCAGCAGTCGCTAGATGGGTAGAGATGGACTATGGGAAGTATGATAAACAAAGTAGGCAGGTTCTGAGATGTGAAGCAAAATGTTTAACTGAGAGAAAGAGAGACCGCTTCAAAAGCTGGTACTTTATACATAAGACAGAAGAACGAATTATAAGACTACTATATAAGTCAGTGTTTTTCAACCTTTTTGTTGCCGCGGAACCCTACACAAGCGTGAAGATCACTCATAGAACCCCATGCATTGATCCCTGAGTCCAGCGACGTATGCGAGGATGAAGCTACGGGGTATCTACGGATTCATTTCCCTAGCAGGGCACTGAGGGCAGAACCGTCATGAAGACGACAAAACAGATAAAGATGACCAATATAAAATTTGACCGCATTAGTACGCAGCAGTACGTTACTGTATGTAACCAAACACGACGGGCGAGGCGGTCGTCGACAACTGCTTAGCCACGCCACCAACCCAGAAAATTTATCACGTGGACGCCCTTGGAAAAGACAAACCTTCGTGTCTTTCTAACTTTTCTTAGCTGAGTTTTTAAAGGATTGAATTAACTAAGTAAATGGCCAAAAGATTTCGTAACCATAACCCTAATCAATATGTTCTTGTTTTCCTTTTTTATTTCCGATACTGCCTCGGAGTTAAATAATGTCGAGCGTAGAAAGCTTACGTTATGATATAGGCTTAAGCCTAAAATGCAAATATGTCAAAATTTTACTGACAACAAAAATGATCCAACACAGTAAGCCTATGTAAAAAGACGCATAGAAACGCAATTTCAAACAAAAAAAAATCGACGCTGAGCATTTCGACGACATTGTCTGACGTGATTTCACAAGCAAGGTCATTTTGCTGCAGGTCAGCTGCGGAACCCTTGGCAGACGCTTGCGGAACCCTTGGGTTCCGCGGAACCCCGGTTGAAAAACACTGATATAAGTTATCAGACATATTCACTTCACCACTAATCATTCATAACTGATATATGACATCTGTAAGCATTGCAATAAGCCCACTATCTAACTGATCAACACACATAAAACTGCTGATCATAGAAGCCAGGAATGGCTGCTGGACAACAAACCTTGAAGTAGTCATCAAACTTGATAGCTCGGTTCAATTCCCAATCGTAGTCAAAACGTTTCAGTTGAATGCAGAGCACGGGTGGCAATGATTTGATACATAATCGCTTCACTGCATTCCTCTAAAACCATCACACTGATAAGGCTTAACAGCACAAAAAAAAATAATAAAATTGCATGGAAAATACAAATTCAATAATTTGCTACAAAGAAACGAAGTGATATAGCATCAGAACTTTGCTTAATCAGCCTATTTATGTGCCATCGGAAAACACCACAGAATTGCTGCAGCAGATGCTACAGCCAAGATGCCATTCCTGGTGCCCAATTAACAGTGTCGAACAATAAAGAAAGAACTAAATATGCAGTCAGACATATTACATAATAAGAGGTAGAATATAGTAACAGGTTATGTTGCTGAAGAAGTGCAGAGAAAAAAAATGTGCTATCACAAAATTCTTAAACAACATTCAAACTCGAAATCACACCTTGACTCCACATTTTTCACAGAAGTATGCATTGCTGCCTTCCAACAGTTCTCCCTTCACGAACTGATCAAGTGAGTCCTGCAGTGTGGCATTCTTCACGGTCACATTCAGAGAGAAGAAGACTTCCTCCTGTTCATAACTGCACAACAAAAACATCATCAACACTTGACCAATGATGCACTACTGAACACTCGTAATTTGTGCACCGAATAAGACAATATCTGACGTCAATCGCTATAAACTATTCACTCGTAACTAAAGAAAACCAATACAAAAGTAAAATAATTAAAAAAACAAATACAAAAAAAACAAAATACCAAAATTAATAGATGCTAAGTCATTTCAAAAGTATAAAAGTAACGACAGTTAAACCTGTGTTATCTTCTACCTTTAACTTTTAAAGAGATTACAATATGCAGAACACAATAAGAGAGATAAAGCACATACACTACAGAAACTCAAACGGGGTATTGAGTTTTATTATAAGAAGTAATATTTAACTAAATCTGTAGATAGTGTGACAGTAATGGCACGCACCGATGAGGACAATCTTTGCAAATCTTTTGATCAGAGAAAAAGCCTTGAAAATGCTTCTTGAAGATCGGCTCCTTCCCAAGTTTCTGACAATAGATCGATCAATCAAAGCACGTTTATCACACATGATAAGGTAACAAAACAATTTTAGCAAATTCAACGCGACTGATGACATATCACACAATATAGTTCATACAACTATTTCAGCTGCAATTTAAAACAATCTATTTTTGTTAATTGGCGGTCTTCAAAAGACTCCAAAGTAAACCAAATGTCTTGCAAAAATATTTTAACTGGCCACATGCCCTTTCTATCAATACCAAACTGTATCAAAGCTAGAAAAATGAATGGTGCAGACACAACTGACAAGAAATAAAGCTAATGCAATATTCCTCTGTAATGTGACAACAATTATGACACTTTATTCGCGAGATATAAACTCAATTTTGGTTCAGTATTACAAATGTTCTGTTCAGACAAACTGAATGAATGGATGGGAACCTTTATCTGTTCATCAACTTGGTCAATGAATGCCTGGAAGAAATCAAGGGCATCCTGCTGCTCACGTATATTCACTGGTGTATTGCCCCATAGATGAAACACCTGCCAGAATCTCTCCGGAATATAGTACTGCAGCTTGCTCTCCAGCAGGTGCCCCAGAACTTGCTGAACCTGGTACAGTAGACTGCAAACACAACAACAAAATACAACAATCACCGAATCGCAATCGATGCAATCATTGAATGAATGTCTCATACAAACTAAAAGCCTCCGACTGAAACTGTTGAAATAAATAGGCACATCAAGGCCAACCCAATATCTGTGTAGCATATATAATCATAATCATAATCACAAATGTTACAGTGCTATCAATGAAGACCAGCAGTGCATTACAATGCTTAAAATAAATGAGTGACATTCACAGTTTTGTAAAAATCCAGAGTGGGGTCAAGGTTTCTGATACGGAGAAAGAATCTGGTTTCAATTACTTGGAGTGCAAGCTGAAATGAATTTTATCAAGCCCGGTGGCCACTAGCCAACCTGAATCAGATACTTAGAAATACATAGCATAAAAATACGTAAATGTGCAAAAAAGCTAATAACCTTTCTTCACTAGCAAGTTCATCATCAATAGACAAAATGGATTCTGGAATTCCCGGAATCATGTACAGCTGCTGCAGTAATGAATTCATGTAGCAAGTAGCACCACCATTCTTCAGACCGACAAACCCTGCGCAGGATCGACTATCAACTGGAGGCATGTACTGAAACAGAACACAGATGAATAAATCAGTCACATCATCAAGAACACACCAACATCTCTATAAAACACAGTGTTCAGATAAAAAAGCACCATGCTTCTTTACTCCATAGCTCAGTTGTGTAACAATAAATGTACACCAAATTTTTATCAGCTGTAGCTAAAAGAATACCAATTCAAAATATTTGAAAACAAATTTTGCTGCTAGTTAAATATTACTTGTTCATTACGACATAATAGTGCCATCATTAAATGTGTCATAACAACGAACTTGTTTGAACCAGTGCCGACAGTTGATGCGACACTACTGTGTCGTGATGTGAACTTTAGTCTCACTCAACCTACTTTAGTTGACAGCATCTAAACTGGCTAACCTCCCACTGGTTGTTGAGCTCAGGGTTTGGCTGATGATGCATTTGAATCAGTTCGTGGCAAATCAGCGACAGATTCTCAGTGCACCCGTTCGCAAGTTCAACTAAGACTTCATATGCAGAGACGCGTGACTCTGAATTAGAGCACCTGAAAAAAAACATTACGATGTCTTGTTAAACTACATGTACATCAGAAAAGGCACTATGCTAGCAAGAAAACATGGTAGAATATACTGTCAATATAGAGTAAGACTATAATGCGATACTTCTAAATGTTCAAAATGGTTTAATTAGTAAAAACTGCACATGGCAGTAGCACAAGACATATGGAAAATAAACTGAAGCAGTGGTTCACACTGAACACTAACATTACAAAGACATCCTGGCTAACTCTAGCCATGTTACAGTGTCTTAAAGCTGTAGCAACATTATCGTCATTATCATCATCATTAAGATCAAAAGTCCATAACATGTTGCAATTATTGTCATGGAAAATACACTTAATGTCCAACACTGGTGATTTTAATCTATGTATAATGCCCACACACACACTATGATGTGAAAAGTGACAAAAATCAAACATTTCAAGTCATGAAATAATTCGGTATTATACAAACATAAATATATCATTTTCGACCATACAAAAAATTAGAAATTGAACTTACCAACTGCTTCAAACTAAAATAACCAATATCTAAAAAGTAATGATCAAGCAAAGAACATAAATTATTTTATGTTTAGCTAAATCAAAATTATCGCCAGCCATCCTGTGACTGACTTTAAACTTTTTCAGAATGTGAATGATATATATACAGGGTGGGCCAAAAAAAACTGGACCTGTTTGAGCATTGATAACTCAGCGATGGTTAGTGGAAGAAAGACGTGTGATACATCAAAAGTTTCAGAATGCTGTAAAGAATAAACGACAAATTTGCATAGTGAAGCATTTAAATATTCTTTGCCTAATTTGCATAAATATATGTCACCCCGGAAATTTTGCCAAATTTGACTGTAACACATGGATTTAACGTGGAAATTTGAGCTTTTATAACTTAGCAATAATTATTGATAAAAAGACGCGTAATATGCCAGAAGTTTCGAAATTGTGTACAAAAGAAGTGTACAACTTGCATGTCTTAGCATTTAAATATTCTTTGCCTTATTACAAATCTGCCCCACCCCTAAAATCATGCTAAATTGGCAGTAACACATAAATTTAAGTTGATTTTCATTCAGCATACAATGAAATATCAACAATCATTAACACATACGTTGAGTTTAGATGAAATTCGACATAGGCAGTTTCCCAGCTTTTGCATTCATAACCGTCATCAGTCTTTTTAGGCAGCTGATCGATCGCTGAAGTCAATGTGTTCAGAATCAGCTGTGTTAAGCATTTGATTAACACAAGTTTTAGCTGGTCAGTTACTGAAATTTTGTGGCGATGCTATCTGTTGCAATGCCCCCACACTGAATAATTCACAGAATTTAAATCTGGACTTTTTGGCAGTGAGTTTTTGTGTTCAATGAACTCGGGCACATTGGAGTGCAGGCATATGCCTAATTTCAGGGGTAATGAAGATTTATGCAAATTAGGCAAAAAAATATTTAAACGATTTGCTATGCAAGTTCGGCCCTTTTTGTCTACAACATTTCAAAACTTTTGACATATCACATGCCTTTCTACGGGTAACCGTCGCTGAGTTATCAACGCTCAAACAGGTCCAGTTTTTTTGGCCCACCCTGTATATATCATGTAAATGGCTACAAACTTTGGATTGAAACCAGAAAAAGCGCCTTCAGCCGAATGCTGGCTGGATTCCATTATAAGCTTTGACGATGGAAACAAGAATTTGTACAACAAATCCTGAACCAATGTTCGCCCTACAAAATTCCACATCCGTCCAGCACAATCAAAATAGCTAAATTATCCACCAACAGAATATTTCAACAACACGTTGTCATCTTCCTTCATACAACCCCACCATGTCCATTAGAAGCATCTCTGAAAAAATATACATAATATATTCACAAGGAACAAATGATACTTAACAAAAAAGTCATGCAAATAAACAAACAAGAAGCAGGTGTTCAGCTGCTTGAATCAGACAACTAAAGACTATAAAAGTAAGTAACTGCAACAGAGCAAATCAAACATTTCTATCTGTAAAGCACATAACACATAACACATGTGTAAAGCACATGTGAACTATGCAGTTCACATGCTATGTTTCTGGTGACTTTGAGGAAAAGTACATCGCTGATTTATAAAAAAATGCCTATAGACAGAGTTGAATGATTTCAATAAATGAGTGATCAAGAAACAAAGTTGTACCGAAGAGACTTTTGTCGATGGATGAGCAAGAGAATAAAGTGCGTATGAATCTTAGGTGACCAGCAAGCAGTGCATTGTCGATTTCACCAAGATCAGTCGCCTCCGATGGCACAAAGTTGCCAAGCCATGCAATCTCATCGTCAAGCATGGAGCGAACGTTCAGCTGCAGGTTTTCCACCTCGGCAGCTAATACATGCCAAAACAACTCTACGTATCTCATTCCTGGCACTACACATGTTAATTTTCCAATCTTGAACTTCCTGAGGCCAATAACAACGCTACAAAATCATTACAAAATGCCACTCAAAATTCAACAGGGACGAATACAGCTGCACATGAAACAATGCAAAACATTCGCAAATCAACCAAACCAGTGCTTAGCAGATATACAAACTTTTTATCGTACAACACAATGGTTCAATGCAATGCTCCATTTTACCTCAAGCCCTCAGCACAGTATCTATTCTGTATGTACAATTCTACTGGAGAAATATAGCCAGCAACTGAATATGCACAATTGGACATACAGTAACTGTGTCTTCTTAGCTACTATGAGATAACAGAAGATGCTGAGTACATGCATACAGTTGGCCGAGGGTAATAATTGCACTACTGTATCAATATCAACAATAAATATCACCAAACAGCAGAGCAGGGGGGCACCTGTCAAACTGCCCATAAGCTCACACTTCAGTTCAAAGAACTGCCGACACTGCTTCAGCAACCTGAAATCGAGACAACACCAAAGCTCACCAGCATGCTTGGCTTTAACACTGCCATACATTGTACACTGCAGTTCAGCACACTCAAAACTATGCAGTTCACATGCTGTTTCCTGTGCAATAGCTGACTGCCAGGTTTGACTGATATAGCAAATTTTCTAACCGAATACTGTTATTAAAATAACTCAAAACAACATAACAAATAGCAGTTAAATTGACAACAATCATTCGAATGCATTCAACATTTCAACCACTCTCTACTACCATGTGTCTAGGCATGGTCCATCTATCCTCATCCAATGAAAAGAGCATTCCTGATCTCAGTTCCAAAAATAACTAAGCAAATGGTCAACGACAGCCATGACATTGATTCAGCACAACCTACATCAACCACATATGGATGTAGATGATGTGGTATGTTACCTTGTCATTGTGTGCATTCACGATGTGTTCTCTTAGTTAGAAAGTAGTGAGTCTTAGTTTGGTTGGCTTGGAGTTGAATATGAAAATAACAAAACTGTACAACAGCAGTGGTAAGCAACAGACCTGTAGCTAGCACCTCGCGTAACTGCCGATGAGACCCAGAATGGCAGGCGAGCTTTCAGCAGCGTCTGTAGCAGAAACTGGCGAGGCGTGAGCTGGTGTCCAGTGCATTCACTAGGTGACACTAGCGTCCGACTCAGTGCCAGGAACTGACGGACTGCAGTGTCTCGAATGTCTTCTTGCGGTGAGCCGACCACAACGTCAATGATAAACTCACTGATTGCAGGCAGTGAGTAGAACACCGCTGAAAAACAACATCAGAATCAGATCAACAGTAAGAGCATAATAGACAAAAACATGCAAGACAGCCAGTGGGTGTGTAGTTTCATGAGCATGAGAGGCCACTCAGTGTACATAGTAGTTTTTATGCACAACAGCACAGTGTTAAGTGCACACTAGCTATCTTATTTTGTCCATCCTTCTGTCTGTCTGACTAATTTCAGGCTACAATGCATATTTCAAGAATGAACTGCACTGAAATTACTTTTTACTGATGCTGTCGCATGTCTTATGAGCTTTGATCAGATTTCTAGCATATCACTGTAACTCCAAGTGAATGAATGATTACAAAATAGAAAGTAGCAAAAAATGAAGACTATTTAGCCACAATAAAATGGTACTAAAGGTTACATTTCAAAACAGTTTACTCTGCATTATTCTTTTACTTATGTGACAAGAAAGACAGCAGCAAACACATAACATCATAGACGCAAAAAACCAAAGAGGCTGCGATGCTGCACCACATAATTACACCAAAATATGAATCTCTATGTTGCAACATAACCAGAAAGTATTATAAGTGATGTAAATAGCATAAACGGTTATGATCACATCAAAACACTCTGCTTCATTGTTTTCCACTTCTCTGCAGTAAATACAAGTAAAGGTGTGTACAAAGTGATAAAAAAACTGAACTAAACTGAACTAGCCTGGGACACTCTGCAAACGGAACTGAATTAAACTGAGAGTTTAGTTTAGTTCAGTTCGATTTCGTTATTTTTGTACATGCCTTAAGACACATGGCTTTAGCCTACAAGATGGTACTGCCTGCCTGCCACATACTGAAACACAGAACTCACCAAGAAGCGGGGTTCGTAGCTGAAGGCAGGTGACAAGAAGCTCCAGCGCCTCTTTGGCAATGTACGCATCTCGAGACGAGACGTTTTTCTGCTTTGCACAGACACCGCTTTGCAAACAACCAACTTCACTCTCACTGCTTGAACTCGCGCCGCTCCCTACATCGACAGACAGCACATCGCAAACTGTGCACAATATAAACTGAAATTACCAATGCAAGTGAATGCTACCAACAAATTGCCAACAGGGGTTTTCAATACCTTGCACACACAGTTATTTTCATATCCACCTTAACCTAAGTCTGAAGACAATTGGCTGTATAACTTTTTTTTGAAGGTTGAATGTTTTTCTAAATGTCCAACTAACAGTGACAAAAAAGAGAATGTAATTGATAAGAGAGTGCAATTCCATGTATTATCTCTATTGTACTGAGAATGCTAGTTAGTAACTACTACACAGTGGTGTCTTGAGTCTCAAGCAAGGCTACTGCTTTGCACAGATGAATTGTCAAAATTATCTCACAGCAAGTTCCAGACCACTAAACCCAAACAAAAAAATGAAACAGCAAAATGTTGTTTGCCGTTACTTCCTTCCTCATCGTTAGTTTAACACCAATACAGTTGATTTTAAACAACCAAATGACGAGCAAACTGACCAATACTGCCAACACTCGGCTGCCTGCCACTCAGACTTGTCGTGTGTTGGCTTGAGTTTGAGTTGGCCGAAGAATCTTTGACAGGCTGCAGTGAGCCAACAAGCTGAAGTTTACCAGCCGCGGCGGCCCATGCCACACGTATAAAACATGACACTGTGTCGGTAAATTCACTAACACTCATTGCCTGTACACATAACGCATCCATTAGACACAGCATCAACTGTCTCTGATAACTGCACCTATGTACAAACAGCCACCTGTAGTTCAATATATTTTCTACAATTCAGCAAAGTAATAAAGGTGCAAGCAATTCTTGTTTAAACTAAATCCATGCTTTTGATCTGAAAGTAGTTCTTCTGCAAGTCACCTTATCTGAACATAATTACTCATAATTTTATCAATACTCATTCACACTTTACCTACATTTTTCTGTGCAATAGTACTTTTATTCTGTTTCACTTTTTTTCAAAATAATTCTTATTTTGTAAAAGTAGCTATAGAATAACACTGCAGCAGGTATCCCAGAGAACATGCATAGAATGCCACATCTATAGGATTTTCATTGTCACTCCTGTCACCCATCATCGTAGCATTAAACAGCTATCACTTCCAGATATACAAATAACAGCAAACTAGTTAAACAATAGCTACAGTCTTCCTCACTTTTGTAACATCACAATGCACACAGTTCAGACTTTGGCCGGTAGCTACGATATGGCTAGAAATGAATCGTTTATCCAGCTGATTTACCGTACATTTCAAGCTGCTAATGGCTATGACAACAAATGCTTAAATTAACCTTTTAAGATAATATATTGTGACAAACACAAAATAATATGCAAGAACTTACAGTTCACGCATCTGCCTACACATTTACTCATAAAATGGCTGGCAATATAACTATCTAATCGTTCTTTATTGCGGCAAAGCAAGCAACTTAGCAAGCTAGCAAATGCATACGCCTGAACTGCTGTTGATGGCTGTTGCCGATTCAAATTCTCCAAGCTCTTGTTGTCATTGTTTGACGTCCAGATATCTGCTCTCGACGTCAGGTCACACGGTACACTTCACACTGTCCCGGAACTACCCAGAAATTCTCGACTGTCGACAACACCTTCTTGCTGAGTCAATGAAAGTTTTGTCTGTGCCCGAATCATCAGATTCGATTCAATCTGCACTTTTAACGTTCAACGTAGCCTCTCTGTCAGACTACGACCACACTCGAAGTTTTCTGTATCTCGATACTAATTCTCACATGAGAAATTAACTTTTCTTACTCAACATACAATTTTTTATACGAGCCCATCCTTGGCTCCTGCATTCATATCCACATAACTTCAATCTCTTGTTTACACTGACCATTGAGTTAGTGATGCACAGATTCTCAGTTCTGTAAACATTTAATTCTGGCAATGTTCCAGCATTCTGGCTAATGCCCAGAAAGCAAGCAAGCAATATAGACATGTAATAAATCTATTAACTACTATCCTATGCCGGCTTGCTATAAAATATTGGCGGGCACATTTCACAACCTTACATACAGAAAGCAGAAATATGCGGACAGGTCAAGCAGGACACACCTGAACTGTCTTGCTTGCAATGGTCTTGGTGAAATCAGTCTGTGGCGGTGTATATGACACCACACTACCTCCAGTGTACGAGTCGCTACTGCTGCGACGACTGTACGTACTAATCTGATACGCTTCCCCCGTCACATCTTGACCACACAGCAAATACCTACAACAACAAGGCTGAAGTAAAATGAATACCGAGTAGAAATAGTTGAAGATAATTAGCCAGAAAAGGAAACACACTTGTAATTTATTCATCATGACTCAAAAAGCAAACCGAGATGTTTTGTCACAACATTACTGGAAAGACACATAGACTAACCAACTTTAAAATGCTTTTACTAGCATGACCATCATACAATCTGTACAAAAGTAATCACTGATAATGCCACCCAAATTAGCTCCATATGGGACTACAGTCAACTCCTCAGTACTGGTTTTGCAACACAACTGCCTAAAAAGTAAAGGTATGCGACATAAAAACTAAACCAAACATGAAAAATCTGGCCCAAAGAAATTTAGATATTGTGCCCAAGTTTAATAATCAATAGCTCAGATTGTAAATGGCTGAGAAAATAAACTTGAAAAATAAATAAAGTTTTAACTTCGACAATCTCGAGACCTTGATCATCAATTAGGTCACATAGCATATGTCATGTGTCACCTCTACCAACATACCAAATTTCAAACATTTAGTGTTTATCAGCACATATAACTTGACACCAGCTTTATTAAGTTGACTCTGGCAAAGAATAAATCCGAAAATTAGTGCCTAAACATTGACTTTTAGTACAAAAAATACAGCAAACCTGAGTAGTTGGAGGGACAGCACATAACAGCCTTGCCGAGTCTCATAGTCGACCTCCGGCTGAATTGTATCCTTCTGCAGTATGTTCAGGGTCAGGTTAAACCCATTGGCTTCCAAAAAGTCCTCACAGAACTTCCGCGCACTCTGCACTGTTGCCAGGTCTCGAAGACCAGTCGGCATCAGACGACTGCTCAACACCTATATGACACAATCAGTCACCAATGCAACTGATAATTCCGCACCATGATCAGACATCTTGACATGGTGGTAGGGCTTGATGCTGCAAAGACCTAAAGATTTCTAAAGACCACAGAAAACGAGCCAACAAAGTACCAACTAGCTCTTCTTAGAGCAGATTCATTAGTCGTTGAACATTACTAGCGGTAACGTACTGGTTAATCTCCGGCTTTAACGCCGATTTCAGCGTCATAGCCCTCTTAGGCTTCAAAGCCATCCACGGCTTCACAGCCATTTACTGTACTTATAACCTTATGGTTACATTCTGAAATGCGCATTGGGCCGAACTGGTATGGCCTCAATGTTGGGCAAAAGCAACAACCTGCCCACCCCAGAGAGTATGGTAAGGTGAGGCAACTGATACTTGTTCAACATGTGAAATACAAAATTAACTGCAGACCACAATGTTTTCAAACACATGCAGATTTGTTGCTTTCACCCAAAATTTTGTTTGCAATCAAAATGTTTAATGCCATTCCAGATGCACAAATTTGTTGACAGCACTAAACGGAATTGACAGTTTCACGATCACATGTTACCAACTGCCCCACAGATTCACTAAAAACATGACACACAGCATCCATCTGTGGCTGCGCCATGTGTTTGGAACTCATTACCTAACACTGTCCATCTATGTAATTCTACTGCTACATTTAAATGACATTTAAAAAAGCATTTATTTAACCTGCCCTAGCCTAGCACCGTCAAGCACCTCTGTATGTTTGGACTTCATGGCACTATATAAATCTTGTATCATTATTATTATTATTATTATTGTTTAAGTAGTCTGTTTTTCGGTTTCTACAGTGAGTCCAAATGTCTAGCAATTAGCCGGGAGGGGAGGGGAGCAGTGGTGACCCATAAAACATGTCAGAAAATACAAATTATGTACTAAGGGCGTGTGGCACCAACGTCGTTCATGATCTCGGTTCAGCTGAACCTAGATCAAAAGTTGAACCAAGTTAATGCTGAATTTTTGTTCCCTGAAAGCTTCCCTGAAGTTATCACAGTTTTCACATAACAGTTGTATGATAAAGTTCCGAACATACGCATTTTGTGTTCCAACAGATATTCGTTAATTATTCTACGTCCGTTGTCAAGATAATATGTTTACCGTAGCTACGGCATAGCAACGGCGCATCGGCACTCTAGAATGATGTTTATTTATCCATTAATTAATTTATCCAGCAAAAAGACCACAGAAAACAGATATAGCACAAATCTAGCATATCCAGATCAAAAGTATAATTAAATTAGATGTCTTATAAATTGATATGAATGAGTTTTTGTTGCTGTGGTTAGGGTTCGATCGTATGTTTACCGTAACAATTAAACATCGCCACCGAAAAATGTGATTAATTCATCTATTTGTTAATTTATCGAGCACAAAGAGAACATAAAACGAATATAGTAGAAATCTAACAAATCCTGATCATCAGTATAATTGCATTAAAAGTCTTATAATTCGATACGAGGAAGTTTTTTGCACAGGATAAAATTCGACTTGGACAATTTTTTTGCAGCAATAGTATCACAAAAAATATTTATTGCCTAGTGCGCATGCGTAACCACGAGTTGAACCGAGATCAAAATTTGATTGGTGGTCAGATGGCAGTTCAGAATTGAATGGAGATCAACGCTTGAACCGCTTTGGTGCAACGCAATTTACGGCTGAACTAGGTTCAAATTCAGATTTGACCCGGGTTCAAAGTTGAACGACGTTGGTGCAATGCACCCTAAGAGTCTGATTCGATGTGACATTAATTTCATCATTTTCATCACACCATGCAAACAACATACATATCATTTTAGCATTACTTTATGCATATCCACAAATATCTGAGATATAAAGGTACATACACAGTTCCAATTTGACTCAAACATTTTTGCTTCTGATGTCTGTAACGCTGATACATTTTTATGCAGCAACTGACAGTGACGTTCTAATTTTACGCTCAGTGCACAATGTTGCACGTGTGAGCTTAAATATTACTGATGATTTATTGTATTTTTCAATTTTATGACAGTTGTTATTTTTCTGTACTTAGCGCAACATCATTCATGCATTCTGTCACAAGTGAGAAAAGTAATTGCCATCTTCTCACCTCCAGATTATAGAGAACCTGAAACATGTTTCCACCGGGCATCGTCGCAGTGAGCATCGATTTGAGCACCTCTCGCACTGTGTGTGGTCTCTGGTTCAGACTGCTCAGAGACCCCAGCGACGCTGTTGACGACGAAGCTTTCAGAGTGGATGAGCCGGTGCTGCTTGCAGTGGGTGATGTGCCACGAGGCGGCATCTGAGTCTGAGATGATGGGGTGGCTGACATGCTGAACAGACGACGAGGACTTGTATGAGGACTCAGCTTGGGACTTGGCTCTTTGTCAACCACCGAGCAAGATGACGACGCTCGTGCGTTCTAGTGAAAAATGACAAACATCGGCTACTAAAATGGCGTAACACTGGGAACCACTGATAAGCACAGAGAACATCAAGTAACCAAAAAAGCACTAAAACAGCTCAAACTATACCACCAAAAACTGTTTAATTCTTGGCTGTCAAAAAAAATCCCACAAAACATCTAGAATCACATCGGAATCTGGACTCAGAATCCGGACTCAGGAACCCAAATAACTACCAAAATCTAACAGTACACTGGCATGTGCCCACACTTCCAAAACATCTATCAAAATTAGCTCCTAAAGAGTAACACCACAGCCAAACATATGGACAGATTCGAGCAACTGCAATATTCAGTCCATTGGTGGAGATAATCAACACTGCATCAACAGCTGCAAAATCTGACCTTTTGACTGATCGAATCAAGAGCTTCCACTACTGAAGGGTCAGTTGGGATTAACCGCAACAAACTGCGAGCTTGTGTTGTTATTCTACAGCATATACAACAAGAGCATTCAATACGAAACATTATGGATATGATATCTACTTTATCGCAGCTTACAAAAATAAACGGAAAACAATAATGACAATCAGCAAGAAAATGTAACATAACAGATCACAAATACGATTCACCTAAAGCTTAAGCTGACGTTCTTGACATGTCAACAATAAAACAAATAATGCTATGGTAGTAACTAACAGTTCTTGCTGTTCAGTCAGAAGCCTTTTACGAGAAAACGTTTTAAAACGGCAAGCTAAAGAATATCATTAAATTAATCCAATAAACATTAACTTAATAATAGAATCGAAAAATGCCTGTATCATCAACTGCATGTAAATGTTTATTGGCCTCTAATATTAAACCCTTTTCATCTACAATTATAATGATTTGTAGATTCGTTACCTTGGCTGGTCAAGGCTAGCCAGCTGATATAACTTCTCAAATACTTGACCGCCATTTGACATCACCACACCCGGAAGCATTTTTTCCTATGGCAAACAACAGTGTACAAATCACTAAACAGTCACAATAATTTATTGTAAAAACAGACAGTTACATATCTAATTCAACTTGCAGTAATGTTTACTTTTTAAAATATTTAGCATATTGAGTTTTACTTGTCTAAAATACTTAGTGCTAATCTTATCAATAAATATAGTGATAAATACGATGTATGTAAGCCATAAATGTGAAAAAAGTTTTTTTACGTTTTTTTATTTTTGCCACATTTTTTTACGTTTTAAACGTTTTTTTATTTAGCTTAACGTTTATTTATTTTTAAAAAACGTGCATTGAAAATCCCATCAAAGGCTTTGTGAAGCAGTGTTGGGACCACAAAAACGAATTAATAGGTCATAGTGATGTAGTTTACTTAGCTAGTCCAAATATACTAAATAAAAAGTTCTTTTTAGTATATTTGGTTAGTTTAATGTTATGGTTTTACGATCACACAGTTGAATTGAAATTAAATAAAGTTCTCTCTATCTAAGTTATAATTCCAGGTTACTGCACTTACAGCATTAGGCATCAGGCAAAATGTTGAACAAATTATGGCCAACTTTTTTTCATTCTTGCAACATTTTTTTAATGTTTTTTAATGTTTTAAAAAATTTTTTCTGGAACGTTTTTTTACATTTATGTGTCAAACGAGGTTCTGCAGAAATGCTGAATGTAAAGACTATGGTGAATGATCGAGCCAAGCAAGATAATGTGACAGAGAATGATGAAACTAGACAAGAGCAAAATGAAAAATAAAAATCAAACAGCAATTCATTAATAAGTTAACAGGCTTCCAACCTCTTCAAGATCGAATGACATGCGTGCATATGCTCCAGCTGTTTCCTGCACAAGTACAGCAATATATAAAACACAGTTCAAACTTTCACAACCACATCGAGACTGCCTCCACTGCTCACTGGAACAATGTGCGTTAAACCAGAACAGTCATCAGCTGGGCCTAGCTAGGTTCAATCTCTATGTGAGCTGAATAAATACTTTTAGAATTATTACCTTGTACATTACATATTAAGTTCTCGAGATAAAAAGATAGTTTGATGTTGTACTCAATAATCTGTGACTTATGTCTGGATGCAGAATACCTAATAAAGCATATAAATACGGACTTATTTATATTCTCGGATATTCAGTGGCATATTGGTATATGAAAGTATTATATACATGAAAGTAGCAATAATCTGCTAGTGATTCAAAAACATGCACATAAACTAGTACAAGCAGTTTGCTAACCTGGCTGGATGAAAATGAACTAATTGAAAGTGTTGACACGATGCGAACATTCAACTGCTGGTTGTCATCAAACTCCATCTGACTCAACAGCTTATGATCTTTGTTCGGCTGATGGGAAACACAAATGACAACAAAAAATTTTAGCTAATGCTCACGAGACATGTGAAAGCCTATAGCAGTTCCTGTTCCCAAACTGTCACCCCCGTAAAAGTTGTTATTTTTACCTTTGTTGGCCAGCCTTTCATGAAAACGATTGCAGATAGGTAAGGGCACGCTGCCTATCGCAACAAGCACTAGTGACAAGCTTTTCAGTCGTATCAACATCGATGACCTTAAAAGAGCCTGAACTTTCAAAATAAGGGGTTTTTATTGATTTTTGCTATTTTCAGCTGCAGTGAACACTCCAAGAATGAACTCCAATGAAATGGCTGGAAATAGACTTACAGGGGTACTGTTCTTTGATGCCCTCGTGCACAGGCTTCCTTGAACCTAGAAAATCGAGACGTGGACCATTGAAATTTACGTTCAATGCTGAAAATTTCATATGCAGCTTGTCCACGTTTATCACAATTGGTTTCGGCGCAATTTGCTCTTAAAATGTGTCTCGCAGCCCGAAATCACCACAAAAATCCATAAAAACCCCTATTTTAGCATTCAAGGTCATCCAAGGTCATTGAATTCGGTGGCAATTGAGAGCCAGTGTACAACTTCCTATTAGTGATTAACAGTAACCTAGGCCCTATCTCGCACTGTTATTAAGATACAGCAACTTATTGGCTAAAAATCACAAATTTTTCTCACCCCCCTGTCATTTAGTGCCCTCATTTGGGGTGATCCCCTTCAAATTTATAAAAAAGCTTTACAGTTCCTAAAACTAGTGTCTTCCAGGCAGCCAACGGTGGAGATTTGGTGATCCTAGCTTGCACCGTTTTTGACTGATCCACCCGTGTGACAGATGGACAGGCAGAATAGCGATGGCTAAGACGCGTTGAAAGCAGTAGCTGCTTTCGCACGTAAAAATTCACCTTAACAACCAAACTTCAGAAACAAAACCTTATTAACTCCTACAGACTGGAAAGTGCTGAACCGTATTCCACAAAACAGAAATGCATTAGTCATTCTAATGCAAATGCATTTACATTACAATTTAGACAAAAAAACGTTAGAATGCAGGTTTACATATTACAGCAAATAATGTGCAATGAACACTTAATAACAGCAACAATACTAATGCACATTCGAAAAAATGCAACTAAACAGAAGACACTCTTAAGTACAAACCATTTTCTCATTAGATAAAAACTGAATCTGTTCGGCTGGAACCTTCAGCACCTTGGCAATTTTGTTTCTCAGCGAGCCAACAGTTTCATTACTGTGCGCCTACAATAAGCACAAACACGCTCCATGTAGAAATTCTGCAGCACCTGAGTTGAAAATAACACAATTCTCAATATATAACACAAATGTGACTATGCATAAAACTGTAATGCAAAGTCCTTGGCCAGCAACGTTGCTGATCTCCACTTCCATGGCCCTTAGCCAGACACCGGTTTACGCTGCGAGACCCTGGATATGGGGCTAGTGTATCAGCGGTGTGTTTGTTTATACGCCAGCTTTTGCTGGTAGTCATTGTGCCTATCCATGGAAGGGTGGCCAGGCCAAGTTGGTTCACCCATCAGCCAGTAGTTACCCGTCAAAGTACCAACCAGGCTTGGCATCGTCTAACTATGTCGATCGAACACAATGTGCTAACTGTTAACCCTACACTAAGCTGCCATCCATATAACACGAATACTTACAAACAATGCTGCAATCAATCTTCTGCCATACCTGTATTGAAAACTCTTTCTTGTGGGCATCACAGACGACATTGAAAGTAAGAGGAAGGCCCTGGAATGAGGCACTGTGAGGTAGAATAGACCGCAAAGCTGTGTGCAGTTCCTCTACACTGATGATATATCGCTCGGCAATGAGAAGAACTCGCTCAATGTTCAGCAGATTGGCCGATCTGCTAAGCAGAACAACACACTGCAAGCTTTAATTATGCAATATCACGCGCAGAATGGCAGAAAAAATACAACAAGAAAATGGAAAAACACAATGCCGTACATCATCATCATATATCCATTTGATGAAAAGTAGACAAATGCAACTTTTAACAACAAAGCATAAAATACATTTTAAAATATCAGAACATTTGTGAAAAAACATCTCATGGTGTGTCCAAAAGTTATAACCGTCTAACAAAACGTACTTATAAAAACTATCATTTATAAGCAGAACTGATGTATAAATGTATATTTGACAACATATAAGATTTAACATATAACATCTAAGATGCATAAAATGCGTATAAAATGCATTTCATACATACATAAAAAGTTATTTATGCAAGCTTTCAGTAACAAGTACTTCATAACCCTTAATTCACGCAGAACTAACTATTTCTGTTAATTTACGGCAAACTAATGCGACATTGTACAAAACAAACCTTGATGGAGATGGCAAAATGGAACCCTGAGGCACACACATTGATGTCAGCAGTTTGGTTGCCTGTAGCAGGGTGTGTGAGACCATCGAGCCTTCCAGTGGGATCATAGCTGCCTCCAGCCAGTTGTAGCATTCATCAATGAACTTCTTGTGCAGGCTCAGCGCATCCTGTGCATTTCACACACATTGACGGCAAAATGGCAAAACATCCTATCTACAGCTATCTATAGCAAAGCCTCCTAACTACAAACCACAGAATTTTTCAAAATGCTACTTAAATATTTATTTCATTACAGAATGAAATATAGCAAGCAAATCTTTATGTTGATTATTAACTAACATTACAAAAACATTAAAACGTTAGAGTAAAAGTCCGAAAAAATGCATAGCATGGAATGCTGTTTTCAATTTTCTTGAAATGTCAATGACAACAGACATGTTTTGCCAATCTACCCTCGACACAAAGTAGGGGGGCTGCTCTGCTTCACAGGCACCAACAGTTG
>Ga0209367_1002640_pt1 | contig 23850 bp, 26 predicted proteins | sample WorMetLIZISLAND2_FD_187412 | JGI IMG/M metagenome (GOLD analysis project Ga0209367, IMG submission 187412) | Marine gutless worms symbiont microbial communities from Max Planck institute for Marine Microbiology, Germany - Olavius geniculatus... ... | reverse complement strand
CCACAGGCAGTCACCCATCGCAGTATTAACCGGGCCCGGCGTACAGTAACTTCGCTGATTGGATCAGACGCGTTACCACTACACCACGCCGACCGCCCTTAGTCACAATACATATGTTACAGACGACAGACGACGATGGACAGACGACAACCGTACCATAAGCTCGACCATTATTTAAGTACGGTTGGGTAAAAACGCGCAATTTTTGTTTTCCAGAACTAAAAATAATGACAGTGACATTGACACTGTTGCCGTGGCAAATCTTTATAAAATTAAGTAGAGCATGTGAAGGAGTATCCAACAGAGTATAAAAACTCCGTTTTAGAGAAAATCTGCTACGCCTAGACCTGCCATCCGTTTAACCCATGTTTTTTGGTTTAGCAAAAAACTATGGACACTACATTCACCGAATTTTCGGGGATTGTAACGGAGGTCATGGGCTAGCAGTCTGTAAAAGTTTGGGAGAATCAGAGAAACTGGGGTTGTAAAGAAAAGAGAAAAAAACAAATTTTAACCTCTCATATCTTTCCCAATAGAAAAAATGGAAGCACAAAATTTTTTTTTGCAGATGGACACTACCGTGCCGGTGCACAGGTAAAATTTTAGACCCCAAAATTTTACGTGTGGTGGGAAAAAATGTTTGAAAATTTTTCCTTTTTTCATGGGTTAAATGCGCCGTACAGCAGATCTCAGAAACTGTAGGCAATATCGACTCGCTTTTGCGCCAGATTGTTAGGTATGAACCAGAAGGTTTAATGCACGGGGCAATTTTTTTTTTTTAAATTAGGCCAATTTCCAAAAAATCGTCCTGCAAATGTAACCCAATTTTTCGACAAATTTTAAAAAAATCTTAATTACGTCATCGGATAGCCCAGAAAGTTATAAGTGTGTATGTGGGCCAAAGTTTACGGTCGCTGTCATATTCGACCTAAAAATTTTTGCCAATTTTGACCAAATATTCCAAAAATTGTCATTAATTCAGGGAAAGGCTAAAAAGTTTTACGTGTGTATGTAGACCAATGTTCAAAGTCTTTACCATAATCAATTAAGATATCTATGCTACTGCCCCCACATTCTTAAATTTTTAAGGGGATCAAAATTTTCGTCATGTTTTTGACTTTTGTTCAACAATATTCAAACCCGTTTTTCTTTAGATAGGTAAAAAATCGACAAAAAATATTTTAACACATGAAAGAGTATTCATAGCCTTTTTCGAACGACATACATATTTAGGGGGTAGTTAAAACACATTTGGGGTCCTGAGCCCCTAAATTGATCCACTGTAGGCGATTTATCGGACATCGACAATTTGGCGCCCTCTGGTGAACTTAGTTGTAAACTTGTAGTTTTGTAGTCGATGCCAGACGATAAACCAGGCCAAGATAAACAATGTTTATCTCTGACACTTTTTTCTAGGGGTCACCATTTAGTGGCTAGAGCCAAAAACACTTTTTTGACCGGTTTGTCACAAGAATAAATTAAGTCCAGTCATGTGACATTAATAGCTACATAAATTTTTAACACACAGTTATGTATTAAATGATTTGTTCTGATGTGACGTGTCTAGAAAATGTGCTTCTAATCCATGCATTTTCGGGACCCTAACCACTCGTCAGGGCGGCCAATTTTAGCACGAAATGTCTACTTTGGCGCCACTTAGCGACTTCAGTTACAATGCCGTCGGGCCCATTTTCCGCATTTTTATACACAATGGCTCAGTGAAAAAGGCTGCCACGTTTCAGCTTTGTACCTAATTCCGGTCAAATTTCGCGTGCGGTTTATAATGGCAAAATGCCCAATTTGCCCGGCCATTGCAGTCTTAGAACTTCGCCGGCATGCAATCAAAGTTTGACCGGACCGATTTTTATGATTTTTTTACACGATATTTTGTTGTCGATTTTTCCTCTTCAGTTTGGGTAACACCTTACCCCCACCCGAAAATTATTTGGGGTAAAATTTTTGAGGTCGGCGTTACTCCCCCTCGACTCCGAACACGCTGAGTCCCATGCAGAAACACGACAGTCAACAGAAGCTATTTCATTAAAGAAGCATTCGAGAACAGATTCTGATGTCCAGTCGCAGTTTATTATAGACAAATAGACGTAAAAAGGCAGTTCTATCTGCTTGTCATGGTTGCATACAGTCATAGCTCATGGCTGGTCGTCTGCGGCATAACACACTTCAGCTTCGTCTCGGCTGCAGCCATCCACGGCTTGTATGGCAGCAACCAGGACCTACAGAAATACAACAGTGCTGTTATGTTAATAGCGTGGAACACAGCCAAAAAACTTTTTATAGTCATTGGGTAACAATGCAAAACATGGCAAAAAATCGTGCAAATATCTTACGATGTAAATAAAAAAATGTGATAGCTGTTTTTCGGTTGATAAATTATTTTATTCTGAGATTGCTCAAAAAGGTCAACTGCATTCATTTTCATTAAAATAGCAAATACAAGAAAAATCCTAAATTAGAAAGATTATAGTGAATGTGGTTTATTTGCAGGATACAGACTATTTTACTTGTTTATTGCAACTGTAGTCATCGTCTGCCAGTTGCTTAATAGCTATTCCACATCTGTTTAGTGCTAATGGCGAAGCACACACAACAGTGGCTGGCACTTATGCTTACCTCATGCACTAATGCTTGCAGTATAGTGGGCTGGCCGAAGTTGCGTAGTATGTCAAATACACCATGTTCACGAGCATACCAGCCATGAAAATCATCAAAATACTCGGCCACAACTTTGATGACTCTGAACAGCTGCTGCACAACACACAAACCACAAGTTAACATACATCACTGATTAACATGCATGCATCTACACAGTGTCCAGAAAAAAAACATTCCGAACATTATCAATTGTCACTCAAAGAATTGTCGACCTATGTTAATAATTTTTGTTACAAATATTTTTGGCACAACTTGCCATCACGTGACCGGCCAATTCACCACCTCACCCAATGTTCGCGTTTGCACTACTTGAGAAAAAATGAACCAACGAAATATGCATTGAAACGAACAAAAATACGTCCAAAACCATTCCGAACATTGACTTGTAAAAGAATTGACAGATTTTAATAATTTTTGGTGCAGACATTTTTTAAGATGCAGCTGCCCATTAAACGACTATTTTAGTTTCCATTCCATCTAATGTGTGCTTTTGCACTAACTGAAAAACGAAAACAAGCAATATGTGCATTGAAAAAACAAAAAAAAATAATAAATTTTACATTTTCGGACCTGTAGGTTTTCTTTAAATTCAGATGTAGAATGCATTAATTTCAAACTATCAGGTAAATTATTCCATAATATATTTTCCTTGTATGTGATTAATCTTTTCTCAAACTGAAACTGGATGTACCTGACATACAAATTACTTTTGCTCTTAGTATTGTAATCATAAATAAAACTATTTTTAGTAAAATAAAGTGCAAAATATCAGGTAGATTTTGTTCGTGATAAATAAATTTGTGTACAAAAAAAACAATATTTGATATAAATGCAAGTCTGTTATCGGTAATGTATTATAGTATTTACATAATTCAATACTGTGGGTACTTATGGGCTTATTCGGTAATATTCTAAAAATTTTATTGTTCAGTTTTTCTAATTTATTAATGTAACTGCGACAAGTATTAACAAAAATTTCTATTTTATTATAGTAAATGTGGATAAAGGAATGCAAAGTAAACTAGCTTAAATATATCATTAGTCAACTTGATTCGGATTTTATAGAATATATTTGTAAATTTTATTATTTTCTTACAGACATAGTCAATATGTCCTTGCCAAGAAAGATTATTTTCAATATATATTTTTGTGTTCATGGTGGAGTTTATTTGTTTAAAAGCGCCAAAACCCACACCACTACTCAAACTCGGCTCACTCGCATAATTAGCATCTTACTCTTAAGGTCCCTGGTCTGGAGCCAGCGCGGGATCTTAAAAAGAAGTGGTTTAAGTCTATTCCTACAGATAACAACGATAAAGAGACGAGATGTATTAACGTAGTACAAATTCACACAGATGCAAATCGTGCCTGTTTTACCGGTCACAACTGACGGTTACCACCGGCGTAGTTGACGCGGCTGGCGTCGTATCAGTCGTTTGTTCCTTCTGCGAGCGCAGACCACACTGTCGACAGTCTGGCTCTCCATTCCGATCACACTGCCGTCGCGACAAAGCATCGCTGTTGCTGTGCACTCGCCCTGGGCGATGCTAGATGGTGATATCATTTTTACCCAACAGATCCAACCAGCGGCCTTGTTGTCCGACCGGTTTTGACGTCTTCATAAGGTAAATCAGGGCCGCATGGTCAGTGCGGACGATGACTGGTCGCCCCAGAAGATGCTGCCGATATTTCTTGAGTCCGTACACAACGCCCAGCAATTCCCGACGGGTAATACAATACCGTCGCTCAGCACTTGTCAGTGCTCGGCTGGCGTAACCGACAACCCGGAGCACGTTGTCCTGCTCCTGTTAAAGAACGCAGCCGAGCGTGACATCGCTAGCGTCCGTGTCGAGGACCAGTTGTCCAGCGTCCCGCGGTGCTGCAAGAATAGGCGGCGAAGTGAGACGCCGCTACAGCTCGTTGAACGCGTCCTCACAAGCTTCAGTCCAGTCGAACGGCGTGTTTTTCTGAGTTAGTCGGTGCAACGGATTGGCAATCTGTGCGAAATTTGGCACAAACGACCGGTAGTAGGACGCAATTCCACAAAATGCACGCACCTCGAACACGTCAGTCGGTCGTGGCCATGCATCTATAGCAGCTGTCTTGTCTGTCGCTTTGGAACTCGTTTCTGTCGTCCACTGATTTGTGTATGACACTGACGCGGAAGGCATCGTCGATTTAGTTTTGCGTCGTATTTTCGCTGTTCGTTCGTCGCATAATGTATTTATTTGTCACGTAGACCGTCGGCTTAGTCGTCAGTTATTGTATATAGCAGCCGCTATAGAGTTTGTCTAGTAGTTTGCTTGCTTAGCACTGTCGTTATATGGTTAGCTGTCTGTCCTTGTGTGACCAAGGGTGAGCCTATAAATAACAGCTATGCGGCAACAGCTGCGGCTTACGTTATGAGACGGTAAGGTCTGTACCTGTTATTAGACTCTAACAATCAGAGATTGTGTTTTCGACGTAGCGCCATCTTAACTAGGACACAAATTAAATCTGTTGATTGTTATTGGTTAGACCAAGCGACAATTAGATCATCCTCCAGATAGGCGCGAAAATGAATTGTTTGAGATCAGTTGGTTGTGCTGTTGTGGACCGCTTCAGGTCGATGTGTGGCTGTTGTGCGTGGCATAGAAAAATGCCAAGGTTGTATAGCCTTTGATTTGGCTTTTGTGATTATGTTAGGGTGCCTTGTGTAGCCCCTAGACATAGATTTGAGTAAATTGGAAGGCCCGTGTGGATCCCAGGAGAGCGCTGGTAAAAGGGTGCTTTTGTAGGCCCTATAGCGTATAACGAGGGAAGGAGACTTTTGTGTGTGGACTCAAAGTCTGAGAGCTATTTGAAATGACTAGTACTTAGCCCTTTTGTGTGGCTTATTTGTATGCAAATTATTTACGATTGTTTTCCTGTGATATTTGATGATATTGTATGATTTATCACTGCAATTTGATTATTTGATGTAAAGCTGAAATATTGATTGTTGAGCAGTAAAACTAAACATTCTGTCGATTGGCTGTGATAGTTGACTTGCAGCTACGTTTGCTAGCATATTGAACTGTATATTCGTATGATGTGTTATATTTTTTGCTTTGTTTTTGCATTACAGTTTGATGTTGCATGCTTGTATATAATCGCTTATTAAATCGTATTATCATTTTATTAATAACTTTTGTGTCTGTCTACTTAAGCATTAGGCCTAAGTTAATTATAAGCTTAGTCTAGCGTAGGCCTAAGTTTAACTCCCATAAGACAACCTTACACACTCGATGTCTTTCTCACTCACCACGTGCCCAAGAAAGGTGACCCTTCTCTGAAATAAATGGCATTTGGTCGTTTTGAGTTTCAAAGTGTGCTGCTCCAAACGATCAGAGATGGTGGCCAGCCGATTACAATGCTCTTCAAAGGACTTCAAAAAGACCAGGATGTCGTCCAAATAGACGAGACATATGTCATACGTCAACCCGGACATTATAAGCTCCATCGTACGGGCAAACTCACTCGGTGCATTGCAAAGCCCAAAGCTAAGCACCTTGAAACGCCGCTGACTTTTACGCGTGACGAACGCAATTTTGTCGCGATCTCTCTCGTCAATAACCGTCTGCCAATACCTTTGACGAAGGTCACAAAAGCTGAAATACCTAAATCTATTTAGTGTGTCAGGGCACGTGTCGATCTTCGGTAAAGAAAACTTGTCCTTCTTGATCAGCTGATTCGTCTTGCGGTAGTGGATGCAGAAACGCATCGTTCCACCTCGCTTCTTGACCATGACGACGTTTGAACACCACGGCGATGCGGCCGGCTCGATAACCCTATGCTGGAGCACCGTTTTGACGTGCTGGTCAATGACGGGCAACTGTGTTGTCGGGTGACGCCGAAGCTGCTCAAAATGCGGCGCGTGATCGCCAGTGTCAATGCGATGACGCAGCACGTCAGTCTGGCCAATGTCGAACTCCGACCGAGAAAAGACTTGTGACCTCAACCTGATAAACTTTTCTGCACGAGCGCGCTGTTCAAGGGTCAGGTCGTCCGGCAGTCGCTTGAGAAGGCATTGTATGTGCTCGTGACCGTCTTCACCGGACTCACCAGAAATCCGGGCTAGTTCACGGTCGTAACTCTGACGACGTCCTTGGCGACGCTAAGCGACCGAGTCCCCGTGACTCGCAGCAGGCGACGACCCAAAGGCGTCGTTAGACATACAACCGGTCGGCTTGGACAACGTCCGTAGTCCTACAATATGGGCGGGCTGGAGCCCCTGCAACTTATTTGTAGGACCTTCGGGTGCGTCCAATCGAACGGCCGTAATGTCATAGCCGGCGTGCAGGACATCAGACTCGGCATCATCGTCATCGCCTCCCACCGACTCCACGATACTAAACACACTGTCTTCTCAAAATACATGAGGTGTCCGCGAGTAATTGCACACTCGCGCCACCCCATCCGCGCCATCACTGCTCACCAGTGTTCTGGCTGTCATGACACCTGGTCGGATGACCCTTGGCTCAACGACCCAGTTGGCAGCCGGCCTACTGTCGTGATCGAGCATCATCTTGACAGAAACATTGGCTTCGTGACACGAAGGAACTACACACTCCTCGGAGATCACTGTGCGACGACAAAGATCGGCATGCTTACGTGGGTAGGTCCGAATTTCACGGTTGCCCGCGTAAAGCTTTCCAGCAGCAAAATCTCAATAGCATTCATTCCCCACCAACCAGTCTCCTCCGAGCAAGAACTCGTCGATGGCTAGAGACAGTGATACATTAGCGGTCATTCGATGTCCATTCACGGTGAAGTGCAGCTTGATATCGCCATCTAGCGGTATCGCCTCCTTGTTTGAAACGTACAGCTTGTACCGGGTCGGCCTCAGGCGAAGACCACGAACAAATCGTCGATCCACAAAGCTTTTTTCACAGCCACTGTCTAGAAGACATGGTACCGGACGGTTTCGAAATTTGGCTTTGACATAGATCCGGCTAAGAGCTCCCGGTCGGTTTCCGTCCTTACCGGCAACTGGCTGAATCTTCCGCTGGCCACAGTTAGTTACAAGTTACACTCTTCAACAACGTTCTCAAAGGAATCATGCAGTGTAGACTTGTCTGAAAAGATAGGTTTTCAGCTTAGATCGGAACTGTTTGCGACTGATGTGCGGTGAACGTAGGTCAGATGAAAGCGCGTTACAGACGACAGGAGCCGCGATGGAGAAACTTCGCTGGCCAATGGACGTGTTAGCCCGCGAAACGAACAGATCGCCGCGGTTAGCCGAACGAAGTGATCGACGTGACAGGTCCGAGACTGGGCAGATGACTTGCTTGAGCTAGACGAGACCAGTGCCTCGGACACAGTCGAAGGTCAAAGCAGCAATCTTGAACTGTATCCTGGCCGTGACTGGCAGCCAGTGAAGAGTGTCGCGAAGCACCGGTGTGATGTGTTCGTATTTGCCGATGTCAACAACCATACCAGCGGCGACATTCAGTACCATCTATAGCTGGCGTGTGACTGCACTAGACGTGCCATACAGCACCGCGTTGCAGTAGTCCACTCGGTTAGCCACAAAAGCAGTAGCGAGTGTGCGCCGAGCATCAACAACAACAACAAACGCCGGATGCTCTGTAGTTGGCGAAGTTGGTAAAAGCAACCACGGACTACATTGGCGGTGTGCGACTCCATGGTCAGCTTGCTGTCGATAATGACGCCGAGGTCACGAACTTTGTCTACCGGCATGATGATCTGGTTCTTGATCTGCAGTGGTAACACACTGAGCTTCGCAAGTTGCTGACGAGTGCCCAGCCAGATGAATTCTGTCTTACCAACGTTCATTTTCGGCCGGTTACATGACATCCAACTGTCCATGTCAGAAACACACATCAGCAAGCGACTGGTAGCAGTAGTCTGATCGGATGCGGCACAGCTGATGTAGGTCTGCAGGTCATCCGCATAAGCGTGGATGCAGACTCCGTGTTTCGCAGCAATGCTAATGACATTCGCGGAGTAGAGGGCAAACAGCAGAGGACCTAAAACAGATCCCTGCGGAACACCACACAACAACCTTCGCGAAAAAAGATTTGTTGCCGCCGAATGCTACGACCTGTGTTCTGTCCGTCATAAAAAATCTGAGCCAGGCAAGGGCCTGCCCTTTGACACCGAATGACACCTCCAGGCGCTCATGCAGGATCTTGTGGTCAACGGTGTCAAAGGCAGCGCTCATGTCCAGTAAACCAAGCAAAGTAACCCAGAGTGTCTTACCACAAAGAGTGTCAGCAGCATCGATGATGTCAGAAATGACTTTCAGAACTGCCGCTTTCGTGCTGTGGCCCTGACGATATGCAGATTGCACAAAAGGCATCAAATCATTATCCGCCAGATAAGCCTTAATCTGGTTAGCGACAATCCGCTCAATCACCTTCGAAATGAACGTCAGGTTAGAGATCGGCCGATAATTCTGTGGCTCTTCAAAGTCCAGTCCGGGTTTCTTCACGACTGGCGTGATAATTGTCGTCTTCTGCGTTGCCGGAAGGGACCCTTTTTGAGCGATGCATTACACATCGCATAGATAAATGGTAGCAGTATGTCGACCGATTTCAACAGGACGCTCGTCGGAATTGGGTCGAGTGAGCAGGTCTTTGGCGGTGAACCTAACAGAAGTTTTCGGATGTCCTCCTTTGTGTTTTTTTGAAATGACGTAAACTGCTTCCCGGTGTACGTTGTAAAAATTGGTGGGTCAGAATTTTCAGTTTCGGCACGAACAGCATCGATCTTGTCTATAAAGAACTGAGACAGTTTTTCGGCAGTCAGCAGCGGAGTGGGGGTCGATACATCCTTATCAGGTCGCAGGATGTTTGACAACGATCGCCGTAGCTTCTTCTGATTCCCCGCGTTCCTAGCTATGCACGTCGTCCAGTACAAATTCTCCTTTTGTTGAAACAAGGCACGCATCGACTTCACCTGTGCGATCCGCGCGGCGCGGTCAGCGTCACTAAACGATCGTCGGTAGCGACGCTCGAGTTGTCGGGTCTTACGGCGAGACTCACGGCAGTCGCTGTCAAACCACAGACCACAGACTCAGTGGTCTAATGCGCCGGACTGTGATGGACGCCGGGGCATGGTCGTCAGCGATCTGTCGCAGCGTGGCGTCGTAGACGTCGAACAGCTCAGTGGACGTCATGTGACGTAGCTCATCCTTGCTGCATGCGCACAGTGGTGACGACAAGAGCGCGGTGTTGTACGGGAAATCACAGACGACCAAAGAGCGGATCGACGGTACAGTTCGATGGGCACCCATCGAACCTCGTGATGACGAGATCCAGTGTGTTGGCACTTCTGTGTGTCGGCTTCGTGACAGCCTGCTGCATGTCGAAAGTGGTAAGCAGCTCCGCCAGACGGATAGAGTGACGGTCAGTCCGGTCGTTGACGTGCACGTTAAAGTCACCAGTGACGATCACCTGACTACGAAACGTGGCAACGACTTCCAGCAGTTCCGTCAGCTCATCAAAAAACCGCTCGGACACGGCTTCACTACCAGGACGATAAATGACGACGTAGACAACATTCAGTGAAGCCGACCGAAGAGTACAGCCGAGTACCTCAAACGTCAAAGGTTTCGCGTCGAACTTGGGTCGCCTGGCAGTGAACCGGTTGCTGTGGATAAGCGCGAAGCCGCCGTCTCGCGTCTCTGTTTGGCAGCGCGGCATCAACGATCGAGTAGCCAGGTAACGCACAGCGCTTCAACGACAAGTCATCGCTGGCTTGATGCCACGTCTCGGTCAGTGCAAACACGTCGATATAACGAGTTGTAATGATGTTCGATAGAGCAATGAAGCGTTTCGCGACTGATCGTACATTCAGCAGACCGAAACAGATACCGGTAGTAGTTCTGTCAATGGGCGTGGAGTGGGAAAACCCACCACGTCGTAGTCGGCGTGTCTGGAGTTCACGTTGGCTAGGGGCTGCCACAGCCAAAGTTTAAAAATAACTTTCCTAGCGCACCTTGGCGGTGTGAAGTCATCACGCCTGAGAGCCCACAGATCGTCAGCAGTGTATCGTAGCATGAGAAATGACCGACAGTTCAAAGTCCAACCCGCCCATCTGCACAGCAGTCCACGTATAGTGTACAAAAACTGGCTATAATCAAAGGAAAAACGACGTCAAACATAAACGCAGATAATTCCATAAGATGCCGACAATCGTCACTCACATCGTTGACGAAATATAAATCCAAACAACAAACACAGTCGCAAGTAAACCGATAAAGCTAAACAGAACACTGACATGACGTGTCACACGCATAAGCGCTACACACAGCTCATTAGTCCAGTGACCTAGCTGCCCACACTGATGGCACGGGTCCGTTTCCTTCGAGCGTTGGCGACCTCCACGCCCGCGACCACCTCCTGTACCACGATTCGGCTTTCCAGCGAATGTCGGCTTTTCGGAGACTGGCGCTACTAGCGCTGTTTTGACTGCAGGAACGAAACTCGGTTTGGACGCCACTGGCGCCACGGCTGACTCACTCCGCGAGGCTGCGGCCATTGCCGTTATGCCCTGAGTCAGCTGCGTCAGTGCATTCTGCAATTCTTTCAACTGCTTGCGGAGCGCGGCGGTATCGCCCGCGCCGGAAAAATCTGCAAGAGTATAGACATTTCTAGGGCAGCGCTTGGCACGCCCTTTGTCTAATTTATCAGGAAAGGCAACCTGTACTGACAGGGATTGCTCATACGCTTTAAACCTAGTAGCATGGCTAAAAGCTTCCTTGACATTTTGTGGCTCTCCTTTTATTACTTTTATTGCTGCAGATTATGATCGCCAAGAGCCGTAATAAAAGCCTCTTATGCCGCATAAGTGGTTAGGGACGACTCAGTTAGCAGGCAAGCGACAGCCACCAAACGACAGATTTTCTGATATAATTGCTGCAGGGGTTTCCCGGGCTTACGCCTTCTAGCCCTTAACTCAACTTTAAACCGCTCAGCTTGTAATTTTGTACCAAACCTTGTCCGAAAAAGACGGATAATGCTTTCAGTAGTAGCTTGCGGACCAGCGTCCCACAATACTTAACCAGCAGCTGCTTTCAAACTGGCGCAGAGATGGTAGTACTTATCCACGTCGCTCCAGCTAAGGTAACTGGCCATTCGATGAAACTTGGCCAGGAACGTCTTCAAGCTGCCGGTGCCGTCGTAAGACGGCAACTTAATGAGCGACCGCGGCATCTTCTGTCCAGTTGAACTAACGGCGGCGATCGACGCGGCAGCCCCAGATGGCTCAGCGAGGGCCGCTGGTCGCTGAGCTGCTGTCACGTTGGCATCCGACAAGGTGGTTTTCCGGGCTTGCGGGAAAATGCCTGAAGTCGCCTCGTCAGGGCCTGCGGTCACCGTGTGAGACGGCCCAGACGCGTCAGCAAAGGCGGTCTTAATTAACGCAGCCGACGAGTTGGACCGCGGCACAGGCATCACGAGCGAATCCACCATTCGGGTACCAGGCGTCACGTGGTCGCCGTGGCCCGGTAAGTAACGAGGCAAACCACTGCTTTTAGGCAAAGTAGCATTCGCCTAAACAAAGCCAGCGGATACGTCATGGCCGGCACATCCGGTCTGATGGCCGGCACTTCCGACTTGGCCGGCGCATCCGGCCTGTTGGCCAACGGGGCCGGCGCCGGCGCGCCCCGCGGTCCTTGGCTCGTGGATGACGTTTTTTTACATGAACTCCGTACAAACCGACCAAGGGCGGCGGCTGCGACGAATCTGTCGGATCAACAGGTACAGGTCCGGAATACGGATAATCCACGAAGACGGTGTAAGCCGGTACAGTCGCCGACTCGGCGTGCGTAAACAACGCAGCAGGTCCCGACCGAGGTGTCTCTCTCCAAAGAGATCGCTCTTGCGGGTCAAACGACGCACCAGAACCAGGACGTGCACTGGTCGTCGAAGCTGCAACCCTGCCGGACCCAGGTCCAGCGGGTAGTTCAGCTGGACGGCTGACGACTTCTGTTGACATCACCGCCGACTGCGGCCGTCCTTGCTGTAAAAACGACGGCAGAATGCGTCGCGAAAGCGCACTTAAGAGGCCTGGGGGCTCCAGAGTCGCCACACCGGCCGAGGTGACGTTTTCGAATCAAAGATCTACGGCAGAGGTGACCACCTCGTAGTCTGAGACCCGCTCACCTGATGGCCTGATGCCTTTATCGGCGTTTCGGTCACGCCCGCAGCAGCACCGGCCTGAACAGCACCGGTAGACGTCAATCCAGCAGCTGACACGCCATTTTTTATTACATCGCCTGCAGCGAAGTACTCGTTCTCATTGTCCGAAACAGCAACACGTAAGTCAGCGACGGAGTCGTACTCTACGTCCTGACTCTTTTTCACGTTGTTCGTGTCCGTTGATACAGGTCTGCTGAACACTCAGAGCCGGCACAACCGGCAGCCGGCAGATACGTTAACCGGCAGAAACGGTAGCCGGCGGGAACAGCGGCCGGCAAGTACGGTAGCCGGCGCCTGCTATTGCCGACGCAGTCGGCTGGAATAGCAGCACCATTTCAGACGACACGAAACGCAGCAAGTAGTACGAACGCACTTCAGTCCGTTCGAGCCCCGCGAATAAGCGCCATTTATGTGTTTATGGTGCGCGAAGGGCGGAGTCAGGCCGGCACGTACGGTTTAACCGGTACGTCCGGTCGCCGGTACGTACGGTCTATAGCCGGTACGTACGGCGCCGACCATTTACCACAATATATATATATATATATATATATATATATATACGAATAGCCTGCGTCGGCCATCGTTGGTGCTGTGCTGTACTGATTAGGGCACTACCAATGTAGGAAGTTAACTGCAAAACGTAATGGGTGTATACAATCCACGCCATAAAATAACAGGCTATGGTAAACAGATATTAAGGTAAATTAGACAAGTAAATAAATTATTTACCAAAATACAATTATTAAGATAATTAATTACATATTTAAATATGGGATTAAGGGGGACAAACAGCAGCACGCTTATATTAAACCTAGAGAACTCTACAACATATATGGAGGTATTGCTTTCCAATCACACTGAATGTCTCCTTTGTGGAAAGACCACTGGCGTATCACATACATGGCACCCATTACCACTGCCGTCTTCCGTTCCTCCGGTGGCAGAGAAGGACTACTGCTCACCTTGGTTTCCTCTTTAAGGGCTTTCACGAAAGTTGACTTTGTTCCTCCTGACCTCATGGACCCATCCTTATTGAACAAAGATGGGGGCCTCTTGCTGCATCCATGTTTGCCCATGAAGTTCACTATGTTACCTTCTCCACTGCTAGCAGCGATCTGTGTTATGCGGAGCAATGCAGCTACTTCATCACTCTTCTCAGGACCAGCAGACTGCGGTTTTGACTTTTTCGCTTGTGCAGTTTGGGTATGAAATGTCTTCAGTTTTACAACCTTCGTCTTTTTTGATTGCCTGACAGATAATTCGAGAGGGCCTTACGACCAATTTCCTTTGCATGTATTAGGTCAGTCTCGACTTCTGATTCAGCATGTTGTCCCGTTGATATGTTTACACGAATGTAGCTGTTGCCGTAAATGGATTCGTCAGCATGCATGCCAATACTTTTAAGACCGTGACTGCATTTCTGGCCACGCCTGTTTGATCGGATTCATGGTGCGGATTGTCGCCGTGGAGATAAAGCATGGACTTCAGCTGGGCAGATACAGCTGCAGTGACTGGCTTTGTGTACACCCACTTGGTGCGGGCCGCAATGTTCAGTGTTATATCATCGAGCCCACTGTCTTCTTTGGCATCGGCATTGTACGTTTGTTCTAAGAGCATGTCGGGGGACACTGCATTGTGGTTTCCGTTATGTCCGAATAAAACGGACCCATATCGGTGCCCAGAAAGCATGTAAATGTGGCCATACCCAAGAACTGTGGATCATGGTCTATCAGACCAAAGCTCACTCAGATCGAACTTCCAGCTGCTTCCCACATATTCCCTGCAACAGCTTTGCAAGGTTGTTTACCTAGATCGTGTTCCCAGGTATCTGTAGATATGATTTCCATTGACAAACCTTTTACAACACACCATGTCTGTTTGCACGAAAAATTGGCCTTGGCCCCCTGGGTATATTTACAACAATGTTATACAGCGGTAGTATTTTTCGCGTATGCGCTGAAGCATAACAACGATATTTCCAGTTAGAAAAAAAAACAAATGCACACAAAATATTCAGTTTTTTAACCGACAGTGACCGTAAGCCTGGGTTTGCAGATCGTCATTAAAAATGTAACGTTTGTCATCTATGGCGCAAAGGCACAATTTTGAAATTTCAACGGTGTTTAACTTGTGCTTGTTTGATTTGATGGTACGAAATGTTGCAATGGTTGTTTTGGCGGTATGCTTGAGAACTTCTACGAAACATTGATCTTGAATGTGTTTTTAATGTAACGTTTTTGTATGCCTTTGGCTTTTTTTCGATTTGACGCCGCAAGACAGACTATACACTTTAACTTCAAAGCCAACAAATTTTACTAAAAAAGTGGAGCCTGTTTGAGATTTTATCTTACCAAGTACTTGTTGAATATGGGTTGAGTAGAAAGGGTTGTAAGGGTCAAAATTACTCGTGTCAAACAGGCCAATATTTTGGGCCATGTCTTGATACAGATCTTGTGTGTAAATTTCACATCACAGCGAATCCGTGTCTGTAAACAAAAGCCTACAAAAGTCCCCGTATTTCGGTTTAAAGTACTGGTAATAAATTTGTACATTATGAGGTTGGAGAATTCCAAAATGGCGAAACTCACAACAGTAGGTTTATTGGGAATGACTTTGTGACGATTGGCTCTCACCATAACTTAGTCTGCATTAATAACTTATGATTTTTGGTATTACGGCTTGCTAACGGCTTTAACCATGTTAATACCGTGAGGTCAACGTTGACCCCAAAACAAAATTTTGGTGTATTTTTTCTGCAGTGGTTAAACGTAAAATTTTACAGTTTCGTGACTTTTAACATTTTCATGCATACATTATCTACGTATAACAGTTTTATGTCATTGATAATTAATTCGTAGAATTTAACGAACAGTTACATCGAGTACCAGCTGCGGTCAACGTTGACCCCAGATACTTTGTATACTAACGTCATGTGGAATCAAGTAATAAATGTATTCTGACAAAGTCACAAATTCGCACTTGTCGTACTGTCAAACAATTTGTTTAACTGCGTTTGATGACGTTATTTTATGCAAGTTTGAGCAAGAACTGCTAATGTTATCTGTTTCGTTAGATGGAATATATCAAAGATTTGACATCATCGAGCAAATGCTGTAGCAACACTGCGTAAACGAAAGCATCAGTTACAAATGGCCAACAGCTTGTGCAACCAGTTGGCGGGGTGACATAATTTTACATGGAATTGATCAAATGATGCAATTTCATGCAATAACATTAGGCTGCTCATTGACAGGATGGTCATTTTTGTGTTATGTATATGCTAGATAACTAGATTGTCAACTGGAATATTGTTGCAATGTGAGCAATTTTTACGTTTATTTCATTGCAATTTAGCTAAAGTGTAAGCATACTTTGACACTGCATAGTTGCTGTGCGAACAGTTTGTTTAAGACATTTAGCATAGTTGAATTGTGAGTCGGTCTTTTAAGGTCAAAACACCACTTATAACCTTTTATACTCTTATATCCCTTATAAGTGCCACCGTTATATTTTTAATATTCTTAATCCCCTATGTCTTGCACCGTTATACAATTTATACCCTTATACACCCTACAAATTACATTGTTACCCCTTCTTATACCCTCCCCTATATTTTGCATCGTTATACCCTTTATACCCTTACACATTCTATAAATTACACTATTGCACCCTTTTATACCCTTATATCCGCTATATTTTGCACCGCTATAGCCTTTATATTCTTATACACCCTACAAATTACACTGTTACACCCTCTTATACCCTTATGTTTCTTATATTTTGCATCGTTATACTCTATACCCTTATACACCCTACAACTTACATTGCTACACCCTTTTATACCCTTTTATCCTCTACATTTTGCACCGTTATACCCTTTATACTTTTAATTACACCGTTACACTCTCTTATACTCTTTTATCCTTTATACCTTGCACCGTTATACCCTTTATATTCGTACACCCTCTACACCCTATACCCTATACCTTACACTTTACACCCTACACCTTACATCCTCTGAGACTATAAAAAAGGTGCGAAACGCCGTTTCGTCAATTCAGATTCTAAGCTCAAAAAGTGCACATCGAAGAGGTCGACTATTAAAAAACTGAAGCTGCAGATAACCGGTCAGAAGGTATTAGCGATGGCAGCGTGGGAGGCGTGGCCAACGAGGTTTCAGTGCAGTGATCATTGAAAACCAGCAAAATTACAGCAAAGGCATAAACCAGCGCGACAATGTTCGTAGCACCAGGGGTGGCAACGAAATTGGCAAAAGGTGTCTTTTGTATTGACCAGCAGTCATTGTGAGACAGCTGGTGTCTGTTATCAATGTAGCACTAATCCTTATAAAGGCATCCCAGTCCCTCTTTTGTATGTAATCTGCATTATAACAGTTTCAATTGTCTTGTTGTCGATGCTGTGTAAAACACTAATGTTGTATTGAGAATTGAATTAAATTTGTTTTTTTGTCTGTCATATTTTCCTGGTCTCTATATCATTAAACATTTTTACAATATTAAATTACAATTAACATTACTAACATCAAAAAGTACACCATTATCATGAACAATCAAACCCCGTACAACAAACAGGCCGCAACACATTTAAAAGTTACGGTGAGGATAAGGTCTGCAAAGAAGGCATGAGCTGTTACCCCTCCGATTTACAGACGGCCCTGCAAAAATTACATGTCACGCACTCTGAAGATCGTGACCGGACGGAAGAGCTGTTTGATTTAGAGACGTCTCATCCAGTAAGCAGTCGCACAAAGAGTAAAGTAAACTGTGAAGGAGTCAGTCGTGGAGCTAGCGAAGAAATTGACTACGAAGACTCTGGATCCCGAGATGGCGGTGTTTTCATCAAAAACAACATCGTGCATCTGGCGGCGAGAGGCTGTAACGCGATAGTATCAACAGTTGCTGCTATAGCTACTGCAATTGTAACCGCAGCGGCAGCAGGACGGCCTGCTCTGCTTATTTCGTGGATACTGGTCAGAAAAATTCAGGGCCAATTACACTAACAGGGGCATCTGGAGGTCGTTGTAATATTTGTGAAGTGAAGTTTCGAACACATACCTCTTTCTTGAGGTGCAGTACACATGAATGTGACAAGAAGTGTCACAAAGTTATTTGCTGTAGTAGGATTTTACGCTATTCAGTTAATACAGCCAAGTGGTCCTGCTCCGAGCATTGCCAGAGTAAAATTATTGTGACAGTAGCAGGACGGCCAGTCGAGGACCTTCAGCCAAGCAGCTTTTCGTCAGTTCCAGCTGCCAGCACAGACGATTGGAGTACATGCAACCACTGCAAAAAGACCATTGCTTAGAAAAGCATGCCACTTTTGAGATGTCACTTTTCACAATTGCTGCTCGGGCTTGTCACAAGATATGGTAAAGGCAGTCATTGGCGCGGACCGATGGATATGTTTGGCATGTACCGCTAAAGAGCAAGCGGCCCAGTTATCTAACCAGGCTGAGGCTTAGCTGAGAGACAATGCTAAAACAAAGGAGGCATCCACCGCAAAGAGTCTCAAAATATTACAGTGGAATGCCGACGGTATTAAGTCCAAACTACACGAACTGGAAATGAGGTTGAGGGAGTTAGATATTGATGTGGCTATCGTACAGGAGTCTAAGCTAAAGAAAACTGATAAAACTCCCACACTTCTAGGCTATGCCTCTATCCGTCGTGACAGGCCAGGAAAGTCAGCAAAAGTTGGTTTGATTTTTTTTTATCAGGCATTCGTTCATTTTTAGGGAAGACAGTCATCGATCTACAGCAGATGGGGTTTTACCCGAAGTGTCATCTTTCTACATCAAAATGACCAGACACAAGTGGCTTAATATTGCCAACTGTTACTTACCACTGACTTGTACAGCAGCAAATGAAGCTAATTCAACTCCGATTACATTTTTGGATTTTCTACTAGCTACCAGAGACACTTTAATCGGGGGAGATCTAAACGCTCATTCTAACCTATGGGACTCTGAACAGCCAACGGACAACAGAGGTGAGCTGGTAACACACAGGATTTTGGAAAACGATATGGTGTGCGCTAATGATGGATCGGCTAACAGGACAAACCGGGCTACTGGAGGGACAAGCTCTCCGAATATCACACTTGTTCATTCCAGTTAGACAGATAAGGTGGAATGGTCAGTGGGTGAAGATATGGGTTCTAACCATCTATTAATTGTAGCGCACGTTAAGCTCAATATCACAGCCACTCGACAACAGGTGACCAGTAAACCTCGCTGGAGGCGTAACGGAGTCGACTGGGAACCTTTCCGTGCAGCAGTTGAAGAAGCTGTCTGGGAACTAGACGAGAATAAATCACTGATCAAGAGGATCAGCTAGTTTAATAATATTCTCATCAAAGCTGCGAAAAAACATGCTGGCAAATGTAAACGAACTCCAAAGTCGAATGACTGGATTACTCTAGAGGTGAGGGCAGCGATTAAGAAACGCAACCAATTACTAAGTGTCACGGACAGTGTAGCCACCCGTAGTTACATGCACAATTGCACATTCTTTACTGATATCGTATGACAACTGAGATCATGACACAACGGCACCACGACACCATCATCATCATCATCGTCACGACACCGTAGACTGTCAACACACGACATGACATTGAATTACAGTACCAAAAAACTAACTTATTACAAGAGACAATTAAAATCAACCACAGAAATAGTCATGATATGCAAATGTGCAAAACGCAAATATGCAAAACTGTATCTATAGGCTAAATGAACATGCAGAATAATGTACCGTGTTGCGAGCGTAACTAGGATGGTAAACTGGTTAACACTGAAATACACTGAAATAGTTAACACTGAAATTACTAAAATTTAGCCATAATAACTGCAAAACACGCTGACATTTTTACTGTCACTTTTTTCCTATACATATCTTTACGCCTGTTCGCAGTAAACATGCAAGCAAACTGACCACACAAATACCTCGTACATAGCAAAACGTACTCCAAATCAAAATAAACCACAAATATGATGAGAAATAGTCCAAATAAGCACATTTAGCTAACTAAACTTGACAACATTATGCGCTATATTTAATGTTTACTAACACAGTCACGACGAGAAAGTGTTTCGGCCTTGACTACTAGTGATGGGCTAGTGATGTAACCTAAATATAATTTATCGAAATATTCGATACAAGTAGCGGCAGTTACAGACAGTTGTCGGACTGTTATTGGGCTACTTCGCTGGCGGCGGTAGTGGTTGGTGTTGAGCCGGGCCAGCAACGCACTGGATAACTCAGGACACTGGGGGGCGTGGCAGTAGTACTGTTAGAAGGTTATTCGTCTGACTGGCACGCAGTGTGCTGTTTTTTTCTTTTTCTTTAGTTATTTTAATATACATAGATTTTAAAATGTACCTTGGTGTCTGTTGTTATACCTAGAGCACCCTGTACTCTCCCGGGAAGGGCGCAGACGTGACACGGAGGCAAGGTGCCAGCAAAAAACAGGAGTAGGTAGAAGCTTGCCAGAAAGCTGACTTGCGGCAGAAGCCAAAAAGCAAAGCTGAATCGATTTCGTAGAAGATCTAAAGCATCACGCTGATCCTGCCAAAGTACGGAAAATCATCAAGAGTCTCAGCGGCACACCTAGCAGTAATGCTCCCAACGAAACGATGATACTAAATGGTCGGACAATTTCATCTGACGCTAAAAAGGCCAATGCATTTATGTCTTACTATGCAGCTGTTAACAAGCTGAAATTTTCAAGAGAAAAAAAATCCGCAATAGGAAATGCAAGGCTATGTTAAAGAACCCTAAAGTCGACAATAAAGCAGGCAAAAACTTTACTATGCGTGAATTGGACTCAGCAATTTTAAACATAAGAAGCAAAGAAATAGCTGGCCCAAACGATATACCGCCAACATTTTTGAAGGCCCTTGACCTATGGGCTAGGTTTCATCTACTACACATCTTTAACACCTTCTTTAGAGAAGGTGTGTGTGCTCAAGTGTGGCAGAATGCCATCATCATCCCGCTTTTCAAGGTGGGTAAACAGCTTCTCAGCTTGTTGCTTTTTTGTCCCGTAAGTCTAATTTTGTGTGTAGTGAAGACTTTGGAGAGAATGATTGCCAATAGATTGTATGCAATGGCAGAAGAGAAAAACTGGATTATTATAATTCAACTTAGGTATGTGGAATTCAATTATGAATAGATCTCACAGACCCAATCTGACCTTTAATTCCGCCAAAGTTTTCTCCCATTGTTATTGTCAGTTTTGTTGTGTTTAATTTAACCTTTTGAAACTTTTTTTGTCAAACCTATATTTTAGATCTAGCTCCGAGATGGACTAGATTTCATTCAGTCCATCTCGGAATATCGACAACTCATGAGACAGTTATAAATCAATTTCAAAAACGCTTGTTCAAATTCTTTAACTATTACTTGTAGCGAAAAACATAAAATACAATACATAATTTCTGATCACCCAAATATCTGAAAGAATTGCGACAAGAACTATTTTATCTAGACATCGGTCCGCAAGTAAACACGAACGGCCACAAACTGCTGCTTGCCGCTGCAGTACTGGTCTTTTATACAACAATGTCACAGCTCTTTCAACACAACGCTCGGCGGCTGCGTCTTTCTAATTTATTCTTTAGCGCGGCCGCCAGCTATTTAGGAATTCTTGGAATATCTGGCGCCTACATTCTCCCTGCTCTTTTTTAAAAAAAATTTTGGGTGTACATTACAAAATTTTTAAAGTCCAAAAATAAAAATAAAAATTCTAAGTACTAAAAGTTGCCAAAATTAATCGTTAAGTCCAAGCGTTGTGATCAATGACAAATAGACAAACACAACAATGTACTATTAAACGAATTAAATATTGACCGTTCGTGATTACGATGGATAAACAGTGTTAATAATAACGGTGGATGAAATGTTGTGAAATTTCGAACATAAACTATAAACACGATGAGCGAGATAATTAATGCCAAGCCTATCGTGAACAAGGTGCAATTAATTTATTACTGGTTAATGCAACGGATGTCTAAAACAGTAATCAAACTCGCAGAAACATTAAACATCAAATATGTACAATATACAAATACGGAGAGATATTATATTTAAAACGATCGAATTGTAAATACAACTACCGACAATTTAAGTTAATTATTAGCCTAATTATAAATTTAGCTACCAATTTGATTAATTAGTTCGTGAGTAATGACTACGAATACGAATATGACAGTATATCCAAATAAACAATCGCTGATAAGCAATAAACAAACAAAAAAATCAATATGCATGAAACAAATCTAAACGAACTAATTAATAAGTAGCTAAGTAAATAATCGATGATGCAACATAAGACTGTGCCTGAGATCAAAAACCGTTACATAGTAATTCAATGCAGTTTACGTGGCCTAATACATGACTATTCGCTTGGTGGCGCCACAGGGCAAACAACAGTGTAGGAAAAAATTGGTATAAAATGTTCGTTAAGATTTAATCAAAAGTTTATTACAAACTGAATTAAATTGTACTATTCATTAAATTTTACTGATCTAGTTCATTAATAGTCCATGTGTAAACATAAAACAAATGTGCAGATCGTGTCGTGCATTGATCAACACGCAAACGCGTTAAATAGTGACATTCATCAATCGCAAACGGTAAAACATGAAATATGCATGACGACATTAAAAGCAATCTAAACGAGAAAAACGAGAAAAACAATACCATCAAGTAATATATACATTATATGCACTGTACAAAGTGGCTGTCATGTGAATAAATCTATGACGTTACTTAAACCTTGATCCTATGGGCTGTAGTAATTAAGGTCTGTATTAATTGTCGTATTTGTTTGTGATTTGTAGATTTGAGAAGAAAAAAGATTTAAGTTTAAGACATCGAAATAAAATTGGCAAAACTGTTTTGACTCTGATTGCGAAATGTCCTGTAGTGGCGTTTTGTGGTTTTAAATGACTTTGCTTGTTCGACCAAAAAGTGGTCGTCGTTATAAAATAAAAAAAACACTCCTTAATCCGTCACATCGTGGCGTGCATGGCTGACACACCATGGTGATAAATGTGGATGGATAGGTGGAGATAATGGTCATAATATGCTTAATAGCGAATAAAAGGTAATATAATAACCTCAGTCTCAAATACATATTTAGCGTGTAGTCGCCGCGTTAGTTAGTGTAGGCCTACACGAGTATTTATTAATACGATTCAATCTGGCACAAACACAATCACGTAATATAATAAACGCAAGGTTTACACGCATTCAGTGGTCTAAGACAATGCGTTGTGACATTGGTAATCGAATATATCGAACGAATAGAATTGCTGTACATCACAGATTCAGACACAATTCGCACACATTTAAGGAGAGACATTCATGGAGTTAAGTGCATAAGACATGAATTATGGCACGTTACAGAAAAATTTTATCGTGCTTAGAATCTACTCTAATCTTTAAGGACAACGATCTGAAAAATCGTCCCTTTGTTTCATGTCCAAAATGTCTAGGTACCAACAGCTGCGGTAAAATGATAAGGCGTACAGCTTTATTGTGCCGTGAGGCTGTTAACATACCAGCCGGAAACTCGACACGCTTTCCGCAATCAAGCCGCGGACTCCAAGCGCTAAAGCGCTCAAGACGTTCAGTCATAATGTGTGGGGTGTTATGTAAATGAATGGGGGCCTTGGTGGTTTTACAACCCCCCGCGGCTCCCATTCGCTACACCCCTTTCCTCGTACTTTCTCATCCTAGAAGCGTGGAGTAGCGAAAGTCTAAATGGCATCGGCAATAAAAATAGCTGCACACGCTCGCACTCCACCGCCACTGTAAACATAACCTAAAGGAATTTTTGATGACAAATTTTTAGATCGTTTCAATCTATGCCTAAGGGCTACTATTGGTTAAAGCACGTGACTGTAGCCGCATTAGAACTTAAGTCTATGCGCATCTCCCACAATATGGGACTGATATATATA
>Ga0209367_1002639_pt1 | contig 23850 bp, 16 predicted proteins | sample WorMetLIZISLAND2_FD_187412 | JGI IMG/M metagenome (GOLD analysis project Ga0209367, IMG submission 187412) | Marine gutless worms symbiont microbial communities from Max Planck institute for Marine Microbiology, Germany - Olavius geniculatus... ... | reverse complement strand
TATCCTTAGAATCTTCCGGTAGCATTTTCTCTCAAAGGACAGGATTCGGCTTTCGCAGCGTTTTGTAACTGTCCATGTTTCACAACCGTACAGCATTGTACTGAACACACATGTCTTCAGGATGCTCGGCAATTTACGTTCATTAAATTTATGCGCAGTTTAGTCAGTATAGGCTTTGCGTTTAAAACTTGAACGGGATGTACCACATCGAAATTAACCAGAGACCGGTAAACTTCTGTCAAAAAGGCAAAAATAAAACAGCAAAATCTAAACCAAGACCGCGACCGCATGTAGCTTTAAATTGGTCTCGAGACAGCCCTGATACTAGATAACAAATAAAAAAAAAATAAAAAGCGTCTGTAGCTTTTCTAAACGTTGCATACAACTTTGTCTGTTTGTTTGTCTTTGTCTTTCAGAGCATTAAGCAGAAACTTTTGCGAAAAAAATAGCTTAGCTCACTGCTTGAACTTTCATTTTTGTGATGAATGATGTTTCTTCTTTCCTGTTTCTACGAAATGTATTTTTTGTTATCTAGACCACGTTAATCACTCTGACGACGATGATAATAATGATAATAATGAGTGATGATAAACATTTGTGAAGTACTGCTATAAACGTCATCATTATCATCATTATATATAAACGCTATAACGCTGTACGTTAACTGTCTACATACAGGGTGGACCAAAAATGGCACAAAATTTTTACACACCAATAATTTTATCAAATACTGACAGATTTTTAACATTTTATTACTGTCTAGATCAGGAGAAAATTTGTAGTAACATTATTCCTACTAAAGATCTCACCACACGTTAAGTGTGTCGCTACACTACCTAGTGAAATATCAATGCTCTAAAAGCAACAATTGAAAACAAGGCGATATCTGTAACAACATTTTGAAAAAAATTAACAACTGAAAACAACCTGTTTATTGTTTTAATTATTGTTCACAGTAATTGTCACATCTCGCAGTTTTCTTATCAAATGTTCAATGTGTCGCCTTGCTGCTGGACGACGCACTCAAGCCAGCGATGCCAGTGACCAATGGCGCGATCAACCAAACGCTGCGACAGTTTGTCCCAGTCAGTGCTTTACCTGTTAGTTGTTCTGAATTGTCAACGTTGATACACCATTTGTTAAAGGGCCTCATGAACAGCTTAATAGACCGGATTTAAGTTCGGGCTGTTTAGAAGCCACACGTCAGGCTCAATCAACGTTGATCATGCAATTAGTTATTGTCGTCGCCGGCTTGAATGCGATGTCTGACATTTCACAAAGTAATGTAACGACACCTGTGAGGTATGTTGGGATCTTTAGCGTTAATGTTACTACAGATTTTTTGCTGACTCTGACAGTAAAAAATTTTAAAAATCGGTTAATGTTTGATAAAGTTATTGGCATATAAAAATTTTGTACCATTTTTGACCCACCCTGTAGCTATCGCCTGAAGACGTGCGTGCAGTGTGCACCTGCAGTAAGCTTAAGCTTATTCTGGTTGATGAGATTCTGTTGATGTTGACAAAACAGGCGATCGTCGACAGACAGCGTGAAATAGACCAGCAGATCGCGGCGTTGCTGACAAGGTCCGTCAACTACGACAACAACCACGACGACATCAACTACAACTACATCTACAACGACAACTACAACTACAACGACAATGATGACGATGACGAAGCGTTTGACGCAGTATTCGGTCAGGACACCACGAGCTACTGCTGGTTTTCAGTCGTCGACCAAACGCCATCACCGAGTGACGTTGACGCCTACAACCAGCAGACCTGCTTCCACGACTCTACTGCCATTCAGCTGACTCCCGCCTCCATGCCGTCCAGCACGACGACGTCTCTAGGCCCAGCTCGCCGTCGACGCACGCGGCACCCGCACTCGAAGGCGGCCGTCGGTCTGCTGCGGGCCTGGTACGACGAGCATCGTTCCAAACCGTACGCCAGTGACGCCGAAGTACGGCGTCTGGCGGCGGCCTGTCAGCTGAGGGTGCGTCAGGTGCAGAAGTGGTTGTCGAACCAGCGACGAATCGACGGCAACACGCGACGACGCAGCCGTCCGGCCCACAATGCCAAGCGAACAGCAGCCGCCACCAGCACCACGACTGCCGCCGTAGCTACACCACCCTGATCAACTTTTTTCATCAGTGGCGTCGTGACAGGAAGGGCAGGAAATCATTGTTTTCCCTCTCCTTAAACTTTAGTCCGTCAAAAAAAGTGTTGTAAAAATGCAAAATTTGGGGCTAAAAAGCGCCCGGCGTTTGGAAAATGTTTGAGCAAAATTAAAATTTTAACCATTGTAGTCTCCTCTACTGGAAATGTGCTGTTTTCTGTCTGATTTCTGTCGGACTCGGAACTTTGCAGTGTCTTGTCGGAATCGACAAATGCAACTTTCTGCCCTGTTTTTACCCACGACGTTGCTGTTTTAATTCTGCGTTTACGTCGTTCTTGAGACTAATTATTTAATAGGTTTATTCAAATTCATTTATCGGTTTGCCTTCGTCGTCTACGCAAAGCTTTTATAGATCAAATCTCGGGTTTAATTAGGCCCATGTGATTTTTTCGTGCTTTTATACTTAAGTATCTTTTGGTGCGGCAAAAAAGTAGCTCCCTAAAGTTTTTTGCCGTTTTCTCAGCAACCGCTTAGAATTTTAATCTGAAATTTTACAGGTTCATTTACAGAAACCTTCTACATCTAACTGTTGAGTGAAGTGTGATTCTGTTAAAAAACGACAAAATTAAAGACTTCTGAACATGACCGCCTACCGATTTTTTAGCATTAAAAATGTTTAAGCTAAAAATGCTATTTAATTTTTAAAAGCCGGTTACCACGTTACTGCCGATGACGTCACAGTGACGCTTTGACAAACAGTAATTTATTTTGTTTATAAATTATCACTAAATTATCGTTCTTTCCAAGCAATCGCCGGCTGCCCACCGGATTCATCTTCCAGCAGGATAGCGCACCAGCACACACAGCGCGTAGCGCAGGAAACTGACTGCGGGCCAACTGTCCAGATTTCATCAGAAAAGACCAATGGCCTCTAAATTCGCTGAATGCAAACTCGGTGGACTATCACGTGTGGTGTGCAATGTTGGAGCTTACCGTAAGCTTAAAACAAAGCCAAAAACAATCGCGGAACTCAAGGAATCGCTTCAGGTTATCTGGAGCAACCTACCACAAGGACCGATCGACAAGACTGTAAAAGACTTCTCAAATTACGCGACTGAAGGCTTGTGTTGGAGCTTGGAGCTGTCGGTGGACACTTCGAACATTCACAGTGACAATGGAATTTTGGCATCTGATCATTAGTTAACTGTGTTGTTTGACTTGTTTCAACGATGTTATTGAACTGGTGTTGTAGCTTGAACATTTTTTCACGCTGAAAAATCGGTAAGAGGTCATGTTAAAAAATCTATAACTTCGTCATTTTTCAATGGAATCAAACTTTATTTGGCATTTAGTCGTAGAACAATTTAGTAAATAAATCTGTAAGTTTTCAGATTAAAATGCTAAACGGTTGCTGAGAAAACAGCAAAAAACTTTAGGGGGCTACTTTTTCCTGCCGCACCCTGTAAATTTTTCTGTCACGAGCGCACATTTACATATCGCATTCGTGCCGCATAGACGATTCAGTTTGATATGATGAATGTATTATATAGTAGGCATATATACAGTGTGGGGCGGAAAAGTGGCAATCGTTTGGTATTTGAGTTTTCCGTCTTGGGTGTTGGGTTATTTTTGCAATTTTTGTTTACTCACATAGGCTACCTGTACCATTTTCATTAAATGACATTCGTCTGCCGATGTAAACAAATTCTGTTTTAATGCGAATAAGTCTTGGTAATTTTGTCACAGTAGTTGGATTAACTAACGATGAACGCTGTTTGATTAACAGTCTGAATGCGCTATATAGTGCTTCAAGGGAATATTAATGTAAAAATGTTTTTCGATGAGTACACTCAGACTGTGAATAATTAATTGCAAATTGTTTAAAATCGTTTAAACAGTATGCATATCTGGTGTTCTGCAGTATATTTGCTACTACATTGAAAGGGGTGTTATCCATTTTGGCACACACGGTATACAGTCGTATAGGTGTTGAATACACTTGGTCAGTATCGTTTAAAAATAAATACAGCATTATACTCCGCCACATACAGTGGATGGTAAAACTTGTGTCGTTTTCGGCTTTTGAGTCAGATCAATATTGATTTATTTTCCCGGCCATTTCTGCTCTGATAGACAGGTGACGTTGTCGTAGGCCTATGTGTTCGTGAATTGGCTTTCCAGCTGCAAGCGCCCTAGTTGTCAGGCTTCGTGTCTGAGGTTGCCTGCGACTGTCCACGCGTCTGTCCACTGTCCGCAGTGGACAGCGGACCGGACAGACGCGTGGACAGTCGCAGGCAACCACAGACACGGAGCCTGACAACAAAGGCGCTTGCAGCTGGTAATGTGCTCGCAAACTGCAATGCAAAGCGACAATAAGTGTGCGCACACTAGTCTTGCTATCCACAGCAAAGTTTGCGAGCACGTTATACCCGCTGGCTTGCCTTTATATTCGCCAGTTGTCTCTTCCTTTAACAACATTGTGTTTTGCGGTTGAACTAAAATAACGGCTGCTCAAGTAAATTTCGACGCCAGCCATTGCAAGGGATAAAGCATATTTTGTGTAGATCTAATACCGTACATTTTTTGGCTTGTAAAAAATGTTTAAAAAACAACAATTTTAGACTTTTAAAACGAATCCAGTCAAATCAAAACAGAAAACAGATTTTAGCATCAAAATGGCACCGCAAAGTCATTCAAAGCCAGACATTAAATTTTAGTGTCATTGGAAAGCCGATAAACTATACTTAATGTCGATGTCGCGATATAATAATTTTGGTCTTGTAAAGATTCCGAAGATGCACCCAAAATGACTACAAGAAGCCTAGCTGTCGTCGCTAGAATACAGCCGACCGTACTGGTTGTCAGTGACCTTCAAGGTCATCCAAGGTCAATAATTTTCATCTAATCTGACACGTCGTATGCCAGTTCCTATTAGTGATTAATAGTAACCTTGGCCGTATCTCTCACCGTTTCCGAGATACGGACACTTATAGCTTGAAACTTTCCATTGACAAGTAATTCGAGCAAAGCTTACGTGTCGCGCGATAGCAGCCGTCCTGTCGCCTCGGCAATCAGTGTAGGAAATAAAATATTAATATAATAAAATATTAATATAAAATATTAATGCATCTTGAAAGAGTACTTCAATTTGAGGCCATCGTACGGAAGACTCCTTGAATTTAAGAAATCGAAACTTAGATTTCTAAAAAATGTACGTTCTATGCTGAAAATTTCATATGCAAATTGTCTTGGTCTATCTCCAGCTATTTTGTTGCAATTCAGTGTTGAAATGTGCGCTGCATCCAAAAATTGCGAAAAATTTACTAAAAATCCCTTGGGGGGGGGGTTTCAAGGTCATTTAAAATCCTGATGTTGATAAATCTAAAAAGCCTGTCACTAGTGCTTGTTATATGATAAGCAACATGTTTGTACCTATCTGCAACCGTTTTCACACTATACGAGCCACTAACAGCAATATGGCGTTTTTAGGGGGTACCCCTCTTTGACGCCCTCGTTCGAGGGGAACCCCGCACTCAGGAGCACGAAATTTTGTCACGAAAAACTAGAGACTTTGAGGCAACCCATGGTGAAGATTTCGTGGTTCTAGGTGTCGCCGTTTTGATACAGTGCGAGGGTATGACGGACAGACAGACGGACGACAGTACAGTCGGCTAATTAAAAAAGTGCATTTTGGTGACCCCACTCTCACTTGTCAAAGAGTTAACGAACATCCGCACAGAGGCGGTAAACGAGACACCCCCTAGCTTACTCCCCGGTGGGGGGGGGGCTTGCGTATGCTCAGGGTACATGTTACGTATAAAAAATCTAGTTATTGAAAAAAATGTATTCAAAATGTAAAATAGAAAAAAAACATGTGTTAAGCCCCCAGCGTGGTCCAGGAGCATGGCCCCTGGTCAGGGAGTCACGGGGGCGAAGCTTCCTGAAGCTGAAGCACTTTTGGTTTTTGGACGTTCAATGGAAGAGGCAAATTTGGCCTTTTTCCAAAATATGGAAAAGCCAAAAAAATAAAAAAAATTTGTGTTATCTTTGCAAAAAATCATGGGTGGCCACGAAACTGGGGGGGGACTGGAGCAAAACTGGGGGGCCTGTGCCCCCCTCGAACCGGGCCTAAAACCGCTACTGATAATAGGGCGCCTATAGCCCTATGCGTCTACTGTCTTTCAAATTTTTCTGACGAGCTTTGAAAGACGCATAATCGGAATAGCAGCTAAATGTGTAATGATCTTTCAAGGTCATCCAGGGTCGAAATGAATTATCTCTTACTTTTTCTTTTCTGAAATACTGCGACTTAACGATTGAGAAACACACATTTTCCTACCCTTCTCTGTTTAACTCTAAATTTGAGAATGCTCCCCTTGCACTATAAGGTTGAGATTTTGCGAGATAAAAAGCCGTGACATTAAAATTCGAGGTCGCCCAACCTACCGGTATCAGCGTAGGCAGCTACATCAACCAGGATGACATCAATTAAACGTCACACCGGACGGACGGAGAGACACTAATTTCTCTGGTATAGGGCCTACTGCCCCATGCATGCATATGTGGCGATCGGTAAAACTGTTGAACCTCAAATTAATTTTTTCACAAACTAGTTTTTTCAAGCTTTGGTGCAATTAGGCCTACCGTAAATACTTACCCTAACCATGACCATGAATGGGTCTGTGGGTGCTGTGAGTCGTGGGACCACAGTGGGACTTTTCAAGTTTTTTGTCACTATCATAGAATATGTAATAACAGTTATAATGTTCGGTATGATGCGGTGTTTATTTCGTCGAAAATTTGCGAGGGACATTTTGATTTTGATGATTCCGTATTTTTAAAATATTGTTTATACTAACTTTATTAAGTTTGGCGTATTGTGCCACGAGGTGGGAGACACGCTACTTTTTGTTTGTCGTCTGTGCACAAGCGTTTCGCTCCAGTTGTCGCTAAATTTGCCGCTGATAAGCTTGATAAGTGGGTGTGTGTATACGGGCACGGCATTGATGCTAGGCTAAATACAGGGTAATCACTAACTGGATAACCCGGAAAAGTTAGGGAATTCTAAAGTAAGTAAGTAAGAAACTAAGGTAAACATGCAGTTTAGCGGCCTAAACGAAATTCAAAGTCAACTTACAAATCTTTCGAAAATGCTAAACCTAACCCGATCGCTAACCCTAACACTAACCATAACCCTAACCCTAACCCTGATACGTACAGGTGCGCTTTGGCCCGTATAGGCGGTAAGTTGACTTTGAGTTTCGTTTAGGCCGCTAAACTGCATGTTTACCGAAACTAAATAAGTAGGATAGCGTAGAAGGTTTTGTTGATTGATCTGCAGTGCTGAAGCTTACGGTACTGAATGTCTTTTGATATAGAAAATAAAAATACAAATTAGAAACTTATTCTCAGTATCTTATTATCGTATTGTTGGCATGTTCACTTTGCAAATGTGGATTAGTTGATTTTTTGTGTTATGTTGTTGTGTGGCAGACGAAATAATGCGGAGGAGCAGTACGAAACGTATAATCAATCGCACAAGTGCGATATTTGCCATCTCACCGGATTACCTCGACTTTGCCGCGAGTGGTGCTGATGCAGATGCTACGGTTGTGGTTGCATCACAGCTTGGAAAGCCGACTTCGAGATCGGATGATAAGTCACTGTGTAATGTGCTGTTCAGTGACAAGAAGCAGAGACAAAAGAGCAGATTGGCTGAAGAGTCTGCAATGTCGAAGAAGTCTCTTGATTTTTCCATTGCGGTGAGCTGTGATTTTTGTCACATGATTACCAGGGATGTGCACAAGACCTGAGCCGAGACCGAGATGAGACCCCGAGACCCATGTCTTCGAGACGAGACTGAGATGTTCAAAATTTTGTCCGAGACGAGACCGAGACGAAACGTTTAAAATCCGAGACGAGACCGAGACGAGACCGAGACGAGACGTTGCAGCTTCGAAGATGCTGGCCGAGACTTTGAAGCTCCCGAGTCTCTCAAGTCTTGGAAGCTTCAACGTCTCGCCAAGACATTTTCCGTGACGTGTGGTGAAACACATTGACAATGACATTGACAATATGGATTAATTAACTCGCACCATGGTAAGCGCTTTCTATTTGTGATATTGTGGGTTTTTGCACTTTATTTTGACAATTATCACTGAATAATTAACGGCTTGCACCATAAAGAATTGCAACTGCAGTGCTGTAGACACGAGCCACTATGTTTATCGCAATTTGCAAGCAACTGAAATTAGTAAACTACAGCTGATTATAGCTTTATACGTTGTCTATGTTATTTTGGCTGATAGTATTCATTCTGACATCATACACTTTATCTTTATTGCGACTAGGTTATTTTGTGACGAAAAAGACTGGCATGACATAATTCTGCTTTATGATAAATATGTAAATGAAAGAGTAAAAACACTGGAAACGAAATTTGTCTAAGCCACAAAATGTCATGCTGGTTAGTATCGCTCTAACTGCAGCTACAGTATGCACAACGCGTGCCTGCACAAAACATCTCGACGAGACGCAATGGCTCAAGACCCAAGACGAGACCTATTGGATCGAGACATTGCTCCGAGACGAGACCCGAGACGCATCGGTTTGAGACGAGACCGAGACATTGAGGATTTTGTCCGAGACGAGACCAAGATGAGATATTAGTACATCTCGAGACCGAGACGTCTCGACCGAGACCACATCCATGATGATTACTAGACATAAAAAATTGCTGGAAAAGATTACATCAGACCATGCCTGTGCTTTCCAGTTTTCGTCTTAAGTAAAACCTTTATTTTTAAAAATTTTTATTGGACCCTCATAAATATTGGTACAGTTTCAGTTCACTTTGAAAGTTTTACTGAGAAAAAATGTTGGCACGTAGTCAGTTAGTATTTCTACTTTAGTTTATGTGAGTCGTGGTTACTAGTGATGACTTAATATCAGGATTTCAACTTTGATACGATATCAATACAATATTTTGTAAAATATCATGATATCGATATCAATATTTTTAAAATGATAAGTATGTAAATTATATTCAAGGAATGGAACAAGATGTGAACATTGAGCAAGGCAGTGTGCTTTACATAGTTACTAAAATGTGTTCCTGAAGTAAACATAATTAACTAAAGGCTGTCGTGTCGTTAAATTACGGCACTGCATTTTTAGTTTTTTTGCATGGTTCCTATGGTCAGAGAAAGTCGGGCAAAGTCAGGGAATTTTAAGAAGTCAGGGAAAATTAGGGAAAGTCAAGGAATTTAAAAGTACCAGGGTGCAAAAGTTAACAAAGATGCAGAGAAAAAAATACAACAGTTCAAAATTTTTTTCTGCTCGCTTTGCTTACAGATTCGCCGCCCTTGTTTCTAGTGTGATTGCAAGCAATTGAAAACCAACATTGGTATTTTGCGTGAACAAATTAGTGAGGGAAAACAATTCATTTTGTCCTGGAAAGTCAGGGAAAATGAATTCTGCAGAGTAGTAGGAACCATTTTTTTGGTTATTTTGTTGTTTTGTTTGCTTATTGTCGTTTTTGGATAATGTGGTAATAAAAATATAAAAGTTTGGCATAAAGTATTGCCGCTATCGTGATATATAAAAGATATTGCGATATATCTAAAAATTTGATTTTTTCGACGATACGATACAATATATCAATATTGAAAATAGTTTATTTATATTTTCAATATATTGTGTCATCACTAGTGGTTACTATTCAATGTGTCAGTTTTTTTTATATAAGTTGTTGTGATATAGTAAAAATGTTTAAAATATTATGAAAATAAAAAAAATTTGGCCCCACCCTTACTTTTTCAGCAACCGGAAGCATAGGAATTTTTACTTCAAGTTTTATGAATTATTGCCTTCTTTATCTGAAGATAATGATGTTTTTTATGTTGTTTTGCATTATTCAATTTTGTGAGTCTGATGTTTTTCATTAGCTTGATCATTGTGGATTTGTTACAGGAGAACACGCAGAACAGTACAGCTGGAAAAAAGCAGAGGAAGGGGAAGGGCGCTAAGAGGAGTAAGAACACTAAGATGACTGCGCAGCGGTTAGCTTCTTTCGTGGAGCGTGCAACAGCAATATTGGAGGATGATGAATGTCCATCTGTAGAGTGTTTGACACATGAAGTCGGCGTGCAGGCATCAATGTGCAGCTGTGACATGTCAGATTGTGTAGTGATTGTTGCGACCAACAGATATCGAGAGGTGTGCCTCCAGACTAATCTCTGCCATTGCTCGGCATATGTTGATTTGGTTGTCAATGCTGCCAATACTCACACCACTCATCTGTCATCTCAGCAGTCATCTCCAGTAGTCCAGTCAGTGCCCGATGCCAGCGGGAATTTACAAGTGCCAGCAGAAATTTCAGTTGAAAGGGACACTTCCGAGCAGAGTGCAGTGATGGTGGATATCGATGACATGTGCAAGGAAATGGAAGCGTGTGACTTGGATGACACTGTGCAGTACGATTACACTTGTGAGAAGCCGACTACAGGTGATTGTGCTGAAAATCAGACCAGCGTGGCAGCAGGAGTTGAGGAGAGTGCTTCTAAGAAGCCTGACTCCAGCCTGTTGTCTGGCAATGTCACAGTCACTACGTCAGAGACTTTTGATGTTGGGAATGCACAGAGTACTTCCAAGAAAGTGGCACTGAAGCTGGAGCCTGAAATTAGTTTGTCTGACAGTATCATAGTTACTTTGGCTGACATTGAGAACGATGTTGGTAACAGCGACGTCACTGCTGGGGCTCTGCCTGATGTGAGAAGTGACGATGCTGCACCATCATTCGAGGACCATTCAGACAAGTCTATGTCTTTCAGTACCGGTGTCATGGCAAACCAGTCTGAGCCACACCCACAGCCAGTCTATGCTCGTAGAGCTGGAGTACTGGTAGTTCATTCTTCAGGTGATCTGTTCTCAGACGACTACGAGATGACCGACGGCCATGCACCATTGCACACTACTCGCACCGGGGACAAGTCACTGATCGACTCGCGGTCTACTGTCGTACGTGGGCCTGTGGCTGATCAATCAGATGGCAGTATTCACATCACTGTGAATGATGTCTCTTTGCAGATTTCTCCTATGGATGATGAGGGTCTTTTGCCACCGACTAACACCTGTCCCGGTAGTCACAAGAGGAGCAGTTGTCATACGGATAGTGACATGTTAGACGATGAGGTTTTTGAGCCACAGCATATCACCACACACACCATTCCAGATGTCGGAAACTGTGGTGATGACATGTCACACCTGGAGATCGATGCAGGCGTACATAATTCTTTACTAGAGGAAGCTGGAGAGGAAGTTATCGTTCCGAGACAACGTTCGTTATCTGACCCAAGCCCGACTGCAAGGAAGATGCTAACATCTACTGCCATTGCTTCTCCTGAGGCCATTTCCAGCTTCTTCGGCCCGGTTAGCTCATCAACGAGTGGTGGTGATCATGATCAATCGCCGAAGTACTCTGTGGGTGGAGGAAGACGGAAGTCAAAGCCTGGTAGAAAGAGGGTGTCAATGTGTGGTGAATATGACAGTCCGATGCAGTTTTTCTCACCACAAAGAACCCCCGGAGATTTTGCATGCCAGCTGATGACGGTGGCGGACACAGATGAAGAAGATAGTAGCGCACTGCCGAATGTACTCTACACCACAGCTAATGAAGGACATGTGCCGGATACAGAGACTGAGGATAGTAGTGATGGGTCTGATCCAGATGCCCCGCTTGATGCCAGTGAACCTCCGAGTTCGAGTAAGTCCAAGTCTGCATCATGTGGGCTGGCTGGGACCATTGGCATTGGTAAACATGCCTCAACACAGCCAAACCTGTCTGACTGCTCTCTGGACATTTCGTCTGGAAGTGACTTGGTTTTCAAACCGACGGTGGCTTTTGGTGCGGCAAAGGCTGGCAACAGGTTTGAACAGAACTCATTATCAGTCTTATTGTTAGATTTGTTTGAAATTGTACTTTTTTAATCCAAGTTTTCTTTGGATGTTAGCTTGAATAGCGAGTTAGCAGCAACGTGGGAATCCAGATCATAAAATCTCTCTGCTGTGGTCACATGCAGTTATTTTTGAGATCTCGTATGACCTGGTGACTGGGTTAATGGGCCAGTCAGACAAAAGAACACTGTGAGTGTGGGGACAGTCTCTTATGTTGTTAATGTTTTAGTTGTGCACTTTAATTATTTTTCAGCCTTGTTCATGGATATCTTTTGTCTCCAATCGAGCTATGTGCCACGTTAGAACTGTGCAGATCTCACATAATTGTTGGACTTGGAAGAAGTTGTCTGGGTGTTTAGGAGGGACAGGTTAAGTTGATTTGGACCTGTAAAGATGATGCTGATCGTGTTGAGCATTGAGATTGAGGGATTTAGGCAGTGGGAAATAGGAATTCCTAGTGAAGATCTGGTGTGATCACTGATCAGTGTTGGTCTGGTTTTTGAGGACTGTCCAGCTATTAAGTAATGGAGATGGAGGGAAAACTGGCTACCTGGATCTGCCTGCAGAAATGGCTATTATACACTGTGGGCCATAAAAAACGTGTCACTTTACTTTTGTCCATATCTTCTGCAATTATTGACCGATTTTTAAAATTCTTTCACTGGCACACTCTGCAGACAATTTGCGATAATGTGATTATTATATATCCCACCACACGGTAAATGCATTTCTACACTACCTTGTGAAATATAAATGTAAGCAAAAACTAACGATAATAACAAAATTTAGGTAAATGAAAAAACGTAAAATTGAAAAAAAATACACTTCAGACCAACACTGCAGTGAATGGTCTGTATGACACTAAACTGTGTGGGTCTAACACAGTCTAGCGTCATACAGATCATTCATCGCAATGTTGGTCTGAAGTGTTTTTTTTTCAATTTTACCAAAATGTTTGTTATTATCGTTATGTATGCATATTTTATTGGTATTTTACAAGGTAGTGTAGAGATGCATTTACGATGTGGTGGGATCTATAATAATCACATTATCGCAAATTGTCTGCAGAGTGTGCGAGTGAAAGAATTCTGAAAATCGATCAATAATTGGAGAAGATATGGACAAAAGTAAAGTGGCACGTTTTTCGGCCTACTCTATATAACAGTGTGTGTGTGTATTCCAGTGTTTCAGTAGAACTAAATGTTTTTATTTGTTACTACCTGTATGATAAACGTTTGTCTGAATGTTGTTTTACAGAGAGGACTCAGACTCAAGTGATGATGCCTTTGAACAGTGTAAGTATGTAGTTGACTGCTTCACCAGTAAATAATTTCAGCATACACTTGATTGTTTATCCACCCGGCCAGGGTTCTTGAAATCTTTGTCTTTTGTTGAATTGATTTCTATGGTAGTTTGTCTGCTGACAAGTACTTTTAAAGCAAAATATTTCAGCATTTTACTTTAGCACCAACTTGAATGCCATCATTTTAGCAGCAGAATAGAAAATATATTATTTGTGTGATTTCACTTTCGTATTCAGCTGTTTCTTTTAGTCTGCTTTTTTGTTTTATGAAAATTGTACAGTTCATTGTGTTTTTTTTTGTATTTGAATGTAGCCACATATCTTAATTGCAGTATTCTGAATCTGGCATGGCTTTGCCATGGTAAAAGTGCTCTAGTTATTGGTTCGATGAAAATAAGCTTGACACATTTTTTTTGTTTATAGTGTAGAATTTTAACCCTTCTGTAGAAGCTGTCATGTTTGATATAAATGTGTGCATGCAGGGCATGTAATATTGAATATTAAATATATTGTCATTTTGTTTGCCAGTGTATGCTACCAGTGAATAATGTAGCTTTAGAGAAATGGGATTTTGGTGACATTGTATTAGAAATGTACACAGATCAGATGTTTTGTTCAGTGATGTACAATGCAATGTGTGTTTCTTGAAGTTCTGCAGAAGACCAAAGCACCGCCGCCAGCTGCTGCGTCAAAAGGCAATTCCAACTGGCGTGATTCAATCAGCAACTTTGTCGTGTCAGATGATGAAGAATCGGATGATACTGAGTCTGACAGTGATGACAGGAGTGATGATAAGCTGCTTACCGATGATGATGATGATTTGCTGCTTTCGACTAACGACAAAGAGAACCAACCGCTGGGACCATCTCACAGCACGACAGCGCTGGATTCAGCACGCAAGCCGAGACTCGCTGTGAATGCAGTGGACTCTGGTGCAACTTCTTTGAGCCACAAGCCGTTTTTGCAACCAGGTGCATGTTGAATTTACGGTCATATTCAAAGCGGTTATCGGGTTCAGATCTTCCTTCCCCAAAATGTTGAGAAATTTTTTCTATTGGCAGATCAACAAAACACAAAACAGTTACTTGCATTGTGCATGAACGATTCTAAAAATTTGTCCATGTCTGAAATGTGTATTGAAAGCCGAAATGCATGAAAAATGATTAGGGCTGGATTCCACCCTAGGGGAGTTTTCAGCATTTCCAAGAATGGAATGAGAGGAAAGGGAGAAGGTCATATTTCTTCTAGGCAGAAATTCTGCCTGCAATCTTAATGCTCATGTTTGTGTTATTCAGCCGTTGTTGTACGCATGAGTCAAATTTTATGCTGTGAATGTCATGCTGTTTGTGAATTTTCTGGTTTCTTGAAGATGTCGTCTTCTTAGTTCTGTTTTGTGCACTGTTTTTCTGTGCCTTGACACTGTTGGCAGATCATTTGGCATTTAACAAAAGATAGCCATTGAGTAGGGACGGTAGAAAATCATGGCGAAAATAGCAAAAAAACACGGCAAACTTTTGTGAAAATCGCAAAAAATCACAGAAAAGTTACGGCACCAAATTACGGGCTCAAATACCATTATAAAGCCTATAAAACTCAACACCTAGCATTGACGACCAAAGTTTTTATCTGTAAAATTTTGTCGCTGCGGAGCATTAAAATACATATTTGTACGACGACGTCACGATTGTATATTGAGCGTGTAAGTAATCAAGCAATATGGATTTTGGTAACAGTAGCAAAAGTAGATATTTTTGTGTTAAAATCACACAATAAACTTGAACTTATGCTGATTAAAAACGAAAAATTTGTGTCAAAAATGCAGAATCGCGGCATTTTGGCTAAAATCACAGCATTCTGGCAAAATCACGGCATTTGTCGAAAATCACGGTTTCCATGATTTCTGTGTTTCCGTGATTTTTTCTGTCTCTACCAATGAGCTCATCATTTGCCATGAGTTAGAAGGAAGAACAACAAAGAATGTAGTCTGCCGTGCATCATTAGTTTAATTTAAGCAGAACTGTATTCTGTGTGCATTAGGTCAGGCTGAGTAAATGTGGAAGATAGTCGTTATCAAGCTGCTTGTGTGTCACATGCATTAGGTTATGACTTCAAAGGCAGAACGTCTACGTCGTCAGTAGCCGCTAGCTTGGTTCCTCCACGCAATGTGCCGCTGCCATCCACACCGGCAAACTTGTTGCGCCCACATAATGCACCCGTGCCACACACGGTCGGTCACTGCCACCTCCGACGTCTGAGCTTTCTCAAGTCACTCTCGGCTGATGTCCCTGAGTACCAGCGCGACATCGAAGCATCGAGGTCAGTTGCTTGAATTTTCATCTAGTGTGATTGTGACTTAGTGTGGTAAGTAAGTAAGTAAGTAAGTAATAGAGATGATTAGAGTGTCCATAGCAACCGGCATCACTGCACAAACACTGCACAGTATCAAAGGGGTGTGGTGCGAGATGTGGAACCGATAGGTTTTCAGACTGGAAGACAGCCAGGAAGATGCGGCAGTTTAGGCAGTTCAGTTCAGGCAGACTGTTCCAGACACGAGCAGCAGCAACTGAAAAAGTCTAGTCGCCAGTGGTAGGCAGTTGGGTGCAACTCATGAACAGTGATGGAGTCGAGCTGGAACATAGTGGTTAGCACATTGGTCGTGCTCGGTTAGTGCTCGGATGGATGACTAACAGTGGACAGGTAGCATAAACTATCTCTGTATGTAGCAATCACGCCTTAAAGTCAAGTCGACCTTTTATTCCTCCGGGGTAGGTAAGTCGAGTACCGGCCTGCCTGGCATTGATGTTCACCTGTGTCCGGTGGCAGGTAACAAGTGATCTCATATGTCAGGTGACACTCTGTAGCTTTGTGTTCGGTTTCCGTGAAGAGCAACACACATCTGAAATCTTTTAAAAATCTTATCTCTCTCGCCCAAAGAAGAAGGTTATATTTGTTGTAGCTGTGCCAGTGTGCCTGCCTGTTTATTCATAAGATTGCATGTAATTAGTAAACAGATTTTGATTAAAATGTTTGAAATGTTGTGGCTACTCATAGGAAATTTGGTTAGATATTGGTTGTGGTTTGAATTTGTACTGGTTTAGAAACAAAATTCTGCATTAATCTGCATGTGTGCTGTCCGTGTGCTTCTAGTCTGAAATGTCTTTGTACCTTGTCGAATTTGAAACATTGGTGATTATGTTGAATGAGCCTCAGTGTTACGTGGCTGGCTATGTAGGCTAAGTTTGTTCCTAGATGAGGTAGAATATGGAGCTCGGGATGAAGGTTCAAGAAACTGGTGAGACATTGCAGCAGTTGTAAAATTTTGTGACCACTTCTTGCCAGTCATTCATCCTATCTGAGCTAATAACTTTAGTACTATAAGCCAGAGAAAGATGGAATCTGGTGGACTATTTAAGTTAAACTTTGTATTTTTCTTGTTGCAGATACATAAAGCAGTTTGCTAAGTTGAGATTGGAGTTGACAGAGAAACTGTTCAGGCTCTACAATGCCAAAGTATTTGGCAACAAAGTGAGTAAATTTGTGTTGATTTAATGAATCATTTTTGTCTAGTTTGAATCACAGACATTCCAAACTTCATAGCATGCTTTGGGGTCAGCATTATTGTAACTTTTTCTCATTTATGGAACACAGCTAAGATGACGTTTTAGTGCCGTATAGATCATGTAGCAGAATGATGTATTTGTTCTGTTGTTGTATTTATTTTATGCATTGTTTGCTGCATAATTTATGCACTCGTTTGATGAATTTTCAGTAAGTTCTTGAACTTGGATATCACTAGATGTCATTTTTGTTATGTTGAATGTCCTAATGATACAGATATTAGTCATCAGTGGTGGTCAGGCTTTTGAAAAATCTGGTTTCTAAAACAAAAATACTCTTTGATTTATTTTTGGTTTTCACTGTTAAACCTATTTCTAAAAGGCTGAGCTTGGTCGGGCAACCAGAGTTGAATATTTTGGTATCGTTGGAGCCAGAAACTAAAATTGGATTGAGTTTGGGGTGATTTTTTTTGGTTCTTACGTCAGTTTACCCAATAAAATCCACTAGTTTTTTAGTATGTTTTCAGAAATTTTCTCAAGATCTTTAACATTGTTATGATTTTTACATGATTTTTTCCCAAGTTTTACTTAGGTTTGACATGCAAAATTCTGTAATAAAGTAAGCCTTTGTTCATTGCAGTACATGATGCCTTGCTTGTCTTGCCTTACCTTACTTTACCTTCGGGTGGAAGGCAGCATCCAGCACTCAGGCCACTAAGTCGGCCCATTGTGCATCCCCATAAAGCCAGAGGCTGTAGAAATCTCCTTGAAGCTTTGACAAGCTTGAGGAGTAGAGGCCAACATATGTTATATAACATGTGTTATATAGCTCATTATACTCCATACAGTAGCTCTACTTGTCAGTGCGTGAGAATTTCTCAGCGGTTGCATGCATCTGTTAATGTCGGTATGCAATGTCTAGCTGCCTTCAGATCTGCCGATTTCATGGAGTCCTCGACTTACCAAGACGGCTGGCTTCTGCCGCTACAGATCGGATCCAAAGAATCCCGGCACCAAGACCGTTTCCATCGAGTTATCAACAAAAGTGTGTGACTCTCCGGGTATGAATACAGAACTCAACTGTCTTTTGCAGTGATTCCATGTAACTCTCATGACCGGTTTCTGTCTTCTAGGTTCATTGTTGAAGCTTAAGTACGGCATGGTCTTGTGACATCTTGTTTTTTGCTTTTTTCATCAGCTGAAAAGCTTGATTTTGCTCTTAAAGACTGCTTTTCTTTTTTTCTGATCTAACACATTGTTGTGGGCTTTCTCTTCAGGTTTTTGTCATTGGTTTTTATCAGTAATGTGGCAAGTTCACTTAAAGCTGGCATACTTGTTATCATCAATAGTAATGGTACAAATAAACCTAAGAGTCGTCTCAGTGATCTGTTGAACTCTGCATTTTACCACTTTATTGCTATAACACTTCTTTTGCTGTGCTGAGGTTGAGTGTTGTGTTAATAATAATTGTCGTATTTGTATGTTGCTGCATGGTCGTTGCTCCAGTTTCATATATTAAACACAACTGCTGCTGCCATTGGTTCTAATTTTTTGTGTTTCTGGTTTAACCATCAGTTTTATTATGTGTTGTTCTTGCTTAGGCTGGGTTCCAGTCTTAATGCTAGATCACTTTTGTATAAGTGATGCTATGGTGATGGCTTTTGTTTATTGTAATATTTTACTTGTGCACTAGAAATTATTATGCTACTGTTGAGGCAAATATTGCCAAGTTTTGTATTATGGAATGTTCCATTTACTTGTTGCATTTCTAATGGGTATGAAGCTGTTAAATTATATTTGAACAGATGTCGTGGCCTTGTGTTTTGAACGTTGTAGAGAGACTGCGAGACACTCTGCTGCACGAGTTGTGTCATGCGATGGTCTGGATTGAACACAAAGTTATCGATGGTCACGGCAATCTTTGGAAATCATGGTACATCTCATCTGCTGATAATGGTGGCCTGTACACTGGGCCGGGATAGTACTGCGATGGGTGACCAACCAACTAGGTCAACTCAGCCTTCCATCCTTCCGGGGTAGTAAATCGAGTACCGGCCTATTTGCCTGGGGTTAAGGTGGGGCATGTTCACCTGTGTTGGGTGGCAGGTAACACTGTGTGGTCCCATATGGCAGGTGACACTCCATAGCTTGGTGAATGGTTTAATCTTTTAAAGAGCTATATTCCAACCTTTACCTTTTATCTTTTAATGCCTTTTCTGTTTTGTTATATGGCCATCTCCATCTGTTTGTCTGTTCCGTTACTCTGTAGGCTATGCTGTACGGGTTCTTAAATGTAAACAGAAAGGCATAAAATTGTCGTTAACATTCCCCAATGCAGGCGTAGCCAGTGTGCTGAATTTTATTATTTTATCTCCGAAGGCTGGGGTTAGGGTTAGGGTTAGGGTTGTGCAGTGCATTGCATTGCAGTTGTTGCTGTTGTTTTCTTCTGGCGCTCGATCAAGGATCATATGCAATTGGCCTCGGTGAGGCCAGCATCCCTCAAGTAACTGAGTGCTGCTTTGTGTTCGTTGAACAGAAAAGTGATGGGATCGTCGTCATCAAAATGGTGGCTGCGTGCATTTTCCAATACCGAACGTTAAGTCATTAGGTGTAGCAGTGTCTACTCTGCCTGATCACGTCGCTGACATGTGGCTGGTTCAAGCTGGTCTTGGTTTCTCATAATTCTGTTGCGGTACCATGCCAGCTCTGGTGTATGTCCTTTTGTACAAAGGCGTGAAAGCAGAGTCCTTTGTGAAGGTGTAAAGTCCTTTATCTTGATCTCTGTTCACGTATGTGGCATGGAGTACTGCTGGCTTGGCCATCCGACTCCATTTGCGGGCACAGTGATGACGGATGACTGTTTTAGCAGTGCTAAAGTCCACTGGTGCTGCTGTCTGTGGTAATGTGGAGGCATCCTTCGCAATACTATCAGCCTGCAAGTTTCCCTCTATCCTGCAGTGACCAGGGATCCACTGAAACGTCATTTGTGCGTTACCACCTGCTGCTATTTGCTCAACCAGTGAAAGTACGTGGTGCACAATTTCTTCCTTTCTGGTGGCCTTTGCAAGCTTTTGGATAGCAGACCTAGAGTCACTATGCAGATTGATGCGAGCCTCCTTGGGTGCTAAAGACTTTTCCTGGAGTTTAACAACTTTCTGTAATGCGACACTGATTGCTACCATCTCAGCTCGGTATATAGATGTAGTAGAACCGGCAGGTGCTTCAACTAAATGCTCTTCCTGGTTGTGGTTGTCAATGATGAGTGCACCTGCTCCTCCTTCCCGACATCCTCTGAATACAGATGCATCCGTGTATATTTCAATAGCAGCAGGTCCCAGTTTGCTGACTGTCTCCTGAACTACTTCATGCTTGAATTCGGTTGTATCATCCTTGTGCACTTGCTGACTGAGCTCGGAATTGAAGACAGCCTCCGAGAGAACGTTCCACGGTGCAGTGGGCTGTACCACTTTGAATCCCTCCCTTGGGAGTGACGCTAAACTGGTTCCTCAGGCCCCAACAGCAACATTGCATTGCAGTTGTGGAGTCCATATAGCTAGGCAGACGTCTGTATATTATGTTAGCACTAGGACAACGTATTTGTCTGTTTAACCAGCTCACTACTTAAAGTCTTCAGCTATGTGAGTCCACTTAATAAAGCCGTCTCTTCCTCCATTTAGACTGAACTGGCAAATGACTATGACTAGTGATTCTTATTTTAGGGGACAACTGTTTGAGGTACACATGAATCAGCTTAATTCCCGTTCAGGGCTAATTTATTACTTCTCACGTGCTATGTTTCTAATGTAGCAAAGAGGAGTATATGAGATCAGTGTAATATTGAGGACCGACCGATGAACGACCGACCTCTGTTCCTGGAAGAGCCTTCCTGGAAGAACTTCAAACGGCCATATCTCCGTAATGGTGCTAGGTAGATGCATGGTCACTATAGACCACCCATAGGAAGTCAACTTCCGCGAGTCGAATGGCCACGTGACTGATGACGTCACGTGACCCCAAAAGGTCAAGGTCGTGACCCCATTATCTTTGAGGCGCCATATCTCCATAACGGTGCCAGATAGACGCATGTGTTGAGGTATAACAAGACAAATGGCAACTAGTGTCATGGACCATTATTGGAAATTTTTTCCTCTCAGTTTCTGAAATCAAGCAATATTTTATGAACTTCGTTGAGACAATTTCCAATAATGACCTCGATGCCAGTCACTATTAGTATAATATTAAATGGGTCTCAATTTGACGCCGGGTCTCTAATACAAACCGAAAGAAACGAAAAAGCTCTTAGAAGGATACAAAACAAAGTGATGCACGCAAGCAGTACACTAGATTGGTCACAATCTAATAATATTTTTTGTTTTTTAGAATTACTTCGTTGTCCACCATTCCATTCCCCAGAGTGAAATGTTTACGGACGTACTTTTGTATGGCACTCTCATAGTAAAACGGTCTTTTGTACACTTGCTCTAGTTTCTTCATCTGTCACAGCTGGGCTGTTAGTTAAGAATGAAGACAGTAAATTTGAATTTGTCAAACATATTAGTTGTGCCATAGGGTGATGATATCAGAGACTAGATAGACCCATTTTGTTTGCAAAGCTAAATGCAGAAATTGTTTAGCATATTTTGTTTTGAACTGTAACTTGTAATTTATCACATCCTGTACAGTCAGCATTATACAAACCTAATTGGATTGTGTAGTACCTTTATGTAATACGTTACTTGGAATTTGCTTGTTAGTTGTGACTTATTTTCATAGTAGTCAGACTAACTTATTAATTATAGTAGAGTAATATTGAGTTGAATCATTGCTGCTGTGTGGTAGGGCAATAATGGCCAATCGTCTTCTGCCGGAAATTCCTCCAATATCTCGCTGCCATTCGTACTCAATCAGCTCTAAGTACACGTACAAGTGTACCCACTGTGGCTACGAGTATGTATCAGCAGTTTTTGGCTCTTGTATTTTGCAATTTTTGACTGTCTGGACAGTGGGGCATTTTATGCTAGGCTGATTAAAGATTGCACGAAATATAGTATTTTTATTGCATTTTTATAATGTGATGAGCATATTTCGTTGCCTTTCTGTTGTTTGTTCCAAAGATGCCTGTTTCTTGTTTTCGTTGCAAAGTGTTGTGTAAAATAATTTGTGGTGATCTCAGCTTTCGTACACAGCTGGCAGCATTCAGTTTTGCTTTTATTTAGCTTTTCTTCAGTTCAGAACACCTTCCACTTTATTTTCCACATAGCAATGAAAATTTTAAGCAACTGCCTTTAGCTACATCATTTGGGAAGCAGGAATTAAATATGGGTAGTTATGCATTGCATACCCTTGCATGTGCAGGTTTTCTTTTACCTTTTTTTTGTTGTATATATCTGTCAATCTGTCTGTGGTATCTTTTGTGTTTTTCCCTGAATAAAGATTGATGCATACAATTCATAGCTACTTACGTTGTATTGCAAAAATTGTTAAAATTTGGTTGGTGAAGCCAGACTGAAATATAATTCCTTTGTCTGTGATAAATTGAAGATGGTATTGGTGATTTGAAGAGATCGGTGCTGTGCAGCATCCGGCTGTGTGTTTTCGCGTGCAGAGTTCGTCGACACTCGAAGTCTCTGGACGTTCAGTCAAAGGTCTGCGGCTACTGCAGGGGAACGTTCCAGCTACTCTACTCCAAGTCCATGACGAGTGTTCCGCGGACACCGAACCCGTTTGCTCTGTTCGTGAAGCAGAACTATGCGAGTGTCAAACGAAGCCAGCCGGGACTGAAGCACGGCGACGTGATGTCAGTCATTAAGATGCAGTATCAGCAGTCCAAGACGGACAAAAAGCCAATAGTGTTCAACCTGGATGACAATGCCTAAACTGACGTCTGAACGTTTCACTCCTGCAGCAGCAGTGGTGTCATAGCAGGGGGGGGGGTTGCTGAAAAATTGTCAGAAAATTTTGTTGTCCGAGAATTTTCATCCAAAAGTGCAAAATATGGAGGCTAAAACCCCATTTTGGAAAATTTGGGGGCAAAATTTGAATTCTTACCTCACATAATCTTCTCTGCAGCTCTTGTCGGAATTTTGCTGGAAATTTGCAATTTCCTGCCCACCTACTGTTTAACCACAACGCATACGCTGCTGTTGTGCAGTGCGTGAATAAATGCACAGTAGACAGTGAATTTTGCTAAACTTTATCTACTTTTTTCATTCGTCTGCAGCATTTTCATTGTTATTATGTGGGATTGCAGCTGTCTTAACAGGCTGCAGTATGCATCTTGTCTGTCCATCTGTCCGTTTGTTTGTTTGTCCAATGTCCGTATTCTGTGACTGTGTCTTAATCTGTGAAAAAAGGTGTAGTGGTATTAGTAGAAGAAGAAACTTAGCTTGGATTTAAGTTTTGGTTGGTTTTCGAGGTATAGGGTGACCACTCACCAGGAAAACATGGAAAACCTGGGAAAAACTGGAAACAAAGTGTCAGGGAAAAATTTGGGGAAACTGAAATCAGTTTCATCTTGGTGGCATTTAATGTGTTGTTCTGCAGCTGTTACAGCCACAATTCATTAAGTGACGAATCCTGAAAGCACGGGGCTACCGGTACCTGGCCTGTTTGCAGTTAATGTAAAGCAACTGTCGACCGTATTGTTTAACAGCATATCAATAAATCTTCTCTGCCTACGCTACTGGATGTCAGGGAATCTCGTGCTCTGGCAAGTGGTTACCCTAGAAGGGGGTTTTAGCAGTTTTTGGATGTCTAGCTGGGTTTCTATACCCTGGCCTAAAGACTGAATGTAGCCCTGTATAATGTATATGCGTTATTTGACAATATTAACTTCAGCCAACTGGTGGCGTTTGCTTACCATACCGCGATGTGCAAAGCATGGTATATGCTTTTGTGTTATTGGGGTCATTGGGG
>Ga0209367_1002638_pt1 | contig 23851 bp, 18 predicted proteins | sample WorMetLIZISLAND2_FD_187412 | JGI IMG/M metagenome (GOLD analysis project Ga0209367, IMG submission 187412) | Marine gutless worms symbiont microbial communities from Max Planck institute for Marine Microbiology, Germany - Olavius geniculatus... ... | reverse complement strand
AGATATTAAAAACTCACAAAAATAATCAAAATTGTTGCCAACAGATGTCATATTTTGAAACTATAATGCACCAAATTTAATTTTAGCTGGAACTCTGCCCCAGACCCTGATCGGAAGCTTACAGCGCTCGTTCATACCGCTTCACTAGAATTTAGAAATCCTACTGCTTGGGGCAAAAATAAAAAAAAGAGAAAAAGGGAAAAAAGGGAATGAGATGAAATAACGGGGAGAAAAAGAAAAAGAAGAGAAGGAAAGCGAGGCCCCACCCCGATTCACATTTTAGGCTACGCCTCTGCGCCTAGGTATTAATACGGCTCATTTCAGCCTTCCACTGTCAGCCAAATGTAAAGAAACTATTACAGCGTAGTAGATTGCGGGCTGCGGAATAAAGGCCTGATAGTGGAGGTGGTATGTCTGCTGGCCGCACCGCGAGTCAAATTGTTCAGTGACGCGTTCAATGGATGGCTGCATGGTGCGCTGCGGTATCATTGGCTCCTGCCAATCAGTTTCTACTTTAGACATTGCAAAGCGTTTTTGATCACTAGTCTAACCCACGCAAGTAACGTTACGTCAAATACCAATGATATAAATTTATATAATTTTGCTTTCATTGCAGGGCGATTTTTAAATTTTGATCACATAACTACTGGCAATCAAGGCCCACGAAAATGTAGCAGATTCGTACACATAATGCCATCAGTTTTCGTTTTCGTTCCGCCTAAGTTCCCAGTATACTTCCGAGTCGTTCCAAGCTGAGCATCAACATAAGCTGCTAGCCAGTGCCAACGTCCCAACCGAGGAGGAACCTATCCCCAGCACTGCAGCAGCAGCAGCAGCACGATCCGCGGCACTACTGGCCCGCCATTCCGACAACCGATCCGCTGCAGATGATTTCAGATCCTATATGCGCCGAGAGACAGACCGTTCTCTCGTGACACGGGACATCGCACCAAGTAGCAAACCATTTCTTGACTCAAATGTCGTCAATCACTGGAACGTTGGCTACAGAGACTTGTCCGGCTGCTCATCTTCAACGGCTCCAAATCCTCGGTGTCACAACTGATCCGCCACTGGACATTCTGACAGCCGATCCGCTGCAGGTAATGGTGTACGCGCTGTGAGAGACCGTTCTCCCGTGACACACGGGACGTCACACTCAGCAGCAGCAGCAGCAGCAGCTACATCGCATCTGTGGCGACACACGGACGGACGGCACACACGGCACCGTTGTAACTATACGACTGAAGACAGCATTAAATAGGCTCGGCCAGGCTGACTCCACACGGCTTGCAATAACGTCCTCTTGTAATATTCTGCCGTATTTGAAAGTTGGCAAAATAACAGACTTCGGCCGGGCGCAGGTTGTGTACGGAATCTAATGTCTGCATTGTGCATTTCTTGGCATTTGGTGATTTTGAAAACACCATCTGTCGCGAATAACTTGCTCGACAAAATTAATGGCGCTTCCAACTGAAAAACGCATACATTTCAGCTCTTTTATATCGATCTTTATTCGGCAACTATTTAACAAAACTGTCTTTAATTCCAATGATTTAGTTACGCCACTTAGTTCGAACTGTTAGCGACTGAGATGTTATTAATCTTCAAAATTGTTGTCCATCAATATTAACGATTAATCGTTAATTTTGACAATTCTACAAAGCTTACGTTTGGACAACTTGAATTGTTGCCATAAATAAACGAACCTGATGGCGATGACAATAACGACCAGTAATATGGCGGCATTTACAGAAAAAAAACTAAATAGAAATTTTAGGCCTGTACGCGAACCACAAACATTTTCTTGTTTAGGCCTAGCTATTTGCTTTTTAAATAGTAGCAAAATTACCAGACGACTGTTTGTATAATTTTGCAAATTTAAAAACAAATATCGCATATTTTTTGCAAAATTTGCTAAATTCTGTGGGTTTTCATGACAAGCACGATATGACAGGTGACCTACATCAATCATAAACGTCATTTTGCCAAAAAATGTAAAAACAAACAAAATAAAAACAAACAAACAAAAAACAAGAAAAAGAACATGCAAACATGCTAAAACGTATACAAGAAATCGGAGCTAATGCTCATGAAATGCGCAACAGCCTAATATTTAGCAGTTTCTGTTTGCAGGTTGTATTGTCTACATATATGTTACGAAATAGCATACGATGTACGCAAAAATACGAAAAAATGTCACATATAGTACACAAATAACAAATTAAAAACTCGACATCAAAACACAGCAAATTCCGGAAAACATAACCCATTTCTAATTTTAAAAATCTACTCATGATTGTGTGCCGCAGCCGAAAATGGTAAACAAAAATCATTAAAACTTCTATTTTAGGCGATAAAGGTCGTTCGAGATCATCAATGTTTATACCTTTTAAAAACTCTCAGCAGTTTATGTTACGGTAAGCAGCAAGTCTATGTTTATCTCTACAAACGTTTTCACGCTAAACGAGCCAACAACGGTAAAACTGTGGAGTTTTTGCATTATCTTTTTTGTAGTTTATTTTAGCTCAGGTTGTAGCACCGCTGGCAGTCTTTCATCATTTTTTCTGAAATAAGTACACAATATTATCTAATTGTTTTATCCATTCTTCATTTTAGTCGTCACTGACGAGTTCGTCGGTCTTTATAGAGTGTTTACACGATCGAGCAAACATCGAGCAAATGTCGAGCAAATATGACGCATGCATAAAGCATAGCTTATACGAAGCAAACAACAAGAAACATCGAGCTGGCTCAAGCAGGCCTATTGGAACCCCGCCCTTCGGCTCAAATGTAGGCCTAGGCTTAGACTCAGCCCACACCTGATCACGTGTTATATATGCCTTCCAACTGCAACCCGCCCGCCCTCCTAATTAGCATGCTAATTACCATAGAACGTCGAACTAGCTGCTCGATGTTAGCTCGATCGTGTAAACACCCTATTAGTGACGAGGTCGTCACTCGTCACTCGTCGGTGACGAGCTCTTCGGTCGTCAGTTTATCGCGACGAGGTGACGAGGCCATGGGTCAAATTTCACTGCGTTCTTCAGTCGTCAGTGACGAGTTCGTCGCTCGTCTTTTCATTCGCTACTCGTCACTTGTCATTCGTCGCTCGTCAGTGACAAGGTCATCATTCGTCAGTGACGACCTCGTTGCACTGTCCGATAGGGCGTTGGCATGTTCCTATAGACTGTCAATAGTAATCATGTCGCTGGCTGCAACGTAACACTGTTTGCTGTGGGCTAAGTTGACTAAATTTTGTTCGAATTTTATTCGATCACGGAAAAAAAAACTTTAATCAAGCACTTCAACGATTAGCCGATCAATCAATCGTAAACTTCTCGAGCAGCCGGCCCTAGAAGCTATTGTAATAGCAGTGCGGATAGTTATAGACGCCAGCCTGGCGTCGGCAGGTTGCCCTGGTTACGGCCTGGCGTCTGTTATAGCATTGTCCGTTGTACCAGTGCCGGCAGTACGAGACCGAGTCATAGTAACATGTTCGGTTGGCATAAGTTCCTCTGACGTTGAGACAGCTGGCGCCGGTGTAAGATGCAGAGGTGGCGGAATAGCAGTGACAGTTGTACAGATGATTGGGGCTGCTGCAGTTGGCCGGCGTGTTATAACAGTAGCCGTCTGTATGCAGATAGCCACTGTCATCGCACGAGCTCGAATTATCTGCAGCTCTCCACCTGGATCCACAGAAATAAAGGTTAAGCGGTGGGGGAAACCCGTCTCAAAGCTACTAAGCGTCACCTGCGATATGAAATCACGCAGTGTTACCTGCCACCCGACACAAGTGAGCGCCCCTCCCCGGCTTTAATCCCAGCCAGACGGGCCGGTATCGTGAGAAATTTGTCGCACCTGGAAAATTCTTCCCACCTCCATATTATCATAATGTAACTAACGCTAATCCTAACCCTGATCTTAACTCTAGCCCTAATCCTAACCCTAACCCTAAATTTAACCCTATCCTTAATCTTAACCCTAACCCGAACTGCTGCGTGTGGGAATAATTTTTCGGTGCGACGAATTTTCCACTACACCGGTACTCGATTTACCTAACCCGGAGGGATAGAAAGCTGAGTTGACCTTGGTGACTGATTACATCCCGAGATGGATTAACTTTCCGCAGGCAGACGGACAAGATCCATAATACGACCGTATACTCAGTACACAAATTTATACATCAATAAGTAATTAATGCTCAATTTTTCCAAAAAAACATAACCCCATTTTCTGAGTCCAAACTGTGACCATTCCAGATACGATTTTTTGTTAAATAATTTAGTCAATCAATAGGCCAAGCAATCAATCACTCAAAAAAACAAAGAAACAAACAAATTTAAAACTAGTAGTTTCCAGTACCTGTTAGTGTGACACTGTCCAGGCACAGGATAATAGGGGCAGTCACTGGAGTAGTAATAGCAACCGTCATTGACTGACATCAAACCGCCGATGTTATCGCACGTCTCGCAACCCAATGACCGTGACACGTTAGTATAGCACTGGCCTTGGTATACGTAACCAGCGCTGCAGTCGAACGTATGGTAGTAACACCGGTCGACACCCTCAGTGGTGAGTATAGCTGGTAATGATGAAGCTATTATGGAAGTTGTTTGCGACGAGGTCGAGTTGTAACTGGTGTTACTGGCGTAAAATCCACCGATGTTGTCGCAAGTGCCTCGCGTTAGGCGCGTTTCACTCTGAAATTGCGACACAAATTTGCTGCAGCTTACTTGAATATGCAGAAAATACACTCGCACAGTTAAAATACGGACAAAATGCTGATCATGATAGAATTATAATCAAAAGTCTGCTTCAAAAACACACAAATAGAGATAGGCCTACTGTACTTAAATTAAACTGCACTCAACTCGCACTGGCACTGTTTTCGTAACTTTCGGCTACAGTCGTTCGTCATAAAGCAAGTGACAATGTAGTCTGTACGATCTGAACGTGGTTTAAATATGTTAAGCCACTGTCTAAAGTGGGATAAGTTCGTACAGCGTATTCGCTTACCCACTCTAGCAGTGCTCATAATACTTAAGCACCACTTTAAAGTGTGCGATCATCCGCTTTCAGTTTCATTTCTTCTTGTAAGCCTCTTAAACTTATCATCCATGCAACATGCTGTAGACTTTTGGATTTTCTTTACCTTTGACAAATCAATCAGTCAAGAAGCAACCACTTACACAATATGACCAGTGGATATAACAAGAACCCAGCTGTCGCTAGGAAAAGCCGACCGTACAGCCTACGTCCGAAGGTTAGCGTCTGACTTCTGGTCGCAGAGAGAAAGCAACTTCCGGACCCATACACGCTTAACGCTGCTATCCAACGCTACAGTCAACGCTAAAATACGGTAATTTGGCATATGCGCATAATGATGAATTCAGACAGCAACTTTGTGTTAAAAATTGCGGCCAAACCGCTGCAGATTGTCACATGGTTGCTACTGACGGCTTATAGGAACTCGTCATCGCTCTATCCAACAATACTATCACCGACTTTCTATGACGTACCGTTTAGCCACAATACATATGTGATAGACGTACAGACAGACGCACGGACGAATGACAGCTTGTGCTATAAGCACGACCGTTATTACGGTCGGCCAATAACCTAACGCGAAGCTGACTACAGGAAATAAAGAATAAAACAAAACTTACACCACAACTAACAACACGATGTACACATTTATCTACCCTGGTATAACACTGATCGTTGACGGCGTATCCGACACAGTTGAACTGCATGAAATAGCAGTAATCGTCGGTGTAAAAGCCGCCGATGTTGACGCAAGTGCCGTTGCTGTACGCTGAAGACCGGTGTGGATAACACGTGCAATTGCGTAAGTAATGGTCGGCACTGCAACTGCGTGGCACCCGGTAATAGCAGCGACCTATACGCAGGGCAAATAACTCCAAAACACAATACACCAAATTCAGACCGCAAATAAGACATACACGTATAAAGTACACAAATGAAAACGAAAGTAAAATAGAATAAAATAGCACAATAGTGGATGTTAGGCGAACTTAGACTTATTAAGTAAACACACCTAAAAACCCGCCAAAATACCCCCCCCCAAAAAAAAACCGCCCAAACTTGATCCAATTTCAGTTTTTTGCTTCACCACACTAAAAATAAAATATTTTATCACGGTTTAGTTTTTGAAACATCTAAAGTTATAACTTTTAAACTTTTTGGATATCACCTGCTCTGCGAAGCAGGTAAAAACTCAGCTAAAGTTCAAGTTGTGCCTTTTCAAAAAAACTTCAAAACCTCATAACCCAATGAAACCTCCAATAAAACCCACCGGGTTGGTTTTTGTCAACCCGCCTACACAAAATGTTTCTCAGCATCAGCAACAGCAACGTCAAGAAGTTCAATGTTTGCAAATTTCTCACAGATGTGATGATGGATACTGAAAACTGCCTCCAAAATATCCGGAAATTATGGGATTATGAGCCTCAAGTCGTGTGTTTTGAGAGAAAATTTTCTGACAACAATAAAGTACCATGAGAAGCTAATATTGAAAAAGGGGGCAAAAATACGCATTCAGCGTATTTTTTTCTTTTTTTCCAAAGGTTTTAGAAATGGTATGGTAACTATGGTTATAGAAATCTATCGCCAACCTTTGGAGAAGTAGCCGCCAAAATCCGTTTCACACGTGGACGAAGTGCCGGCTGCCGTCGTGTGTCTCTCGTAGCATTCGCCGTCAACGAAATACTTGCACACTCGTGATGTGTAGTAGCAACTGCAGACGCAACACAACAGATCAACCATGTGGAAATCTGTCTCGGCCCGGTACCGACAAATTGTGCGGTCGTCCGTCCCATCTGACTTTTGATATTTCTCGGAGTGTGCCACTGAAAAAATAATGTTAAAGATGAAACTTTCATTTACCAGACAAGAAAAAAGTTTGATGGCATGCTTTAGGCAGAATCGTTTCTTGCTTCGCCAGCAATCCCGCCTATTTCTACACATTTCTTCGTAGTGTCGTCTGTCGTCTGTCACATTCGTTCGACGGATTTAGACGCCATATGTGGCTGGTATACTTGTGCGGTCCATCCAATGGCACACTGTGTTAGATCGGATGTGCCTTATCCCCATTTTCTTATTTCCCAGATAAAGAAAAGATGCGGGGTCTGACCACCAACCAAAACGTGCAATTTTGCAATATTGCAAATTGCAGCTGAACGGTCAGTCTTATAGCGCCATTTGAAGAAGCTGGCGATTGCGCCTTTTGCCAAATCACTTTGATCATCGTTTGATTCACAACGTATTACCATCTCGTTTTCGGCTCGTGGTAGCCGCCGTACAATTGACACGTCTCGCAGGAAAACGCGTCGCACGACACGTTGGAGTAGCACTGGCCGCCGAAGTTATAGTAGGGACAAACGTGCTCGTTGTAGTAACAGGATTGGTTGGCTTCGACGAATGTTCCGTCCAGATTCCTGCACGTGTCAGCCGACGCCGTGCTGGTCTGATACAGGTGACATTCGTCGTTTATAGCGTACCTGAACAAAAATACAACACCAATTTTTGGCTTTAAAGATAAGCCTGCACTGTACGGAATACATAATCTTTTTGTATCATAAGTTTTAATCGTTCGTTTAAGCTTATTCTTTCAGTGTCACCGATATACAACAGTGATGTCAACAGGAACTTAAATGACATTTGCCAGAACCAGAACTTCACTATCAAGGATAAAGGCACGGAGAACTTTTTTCATACTGTCTGTCAAATAGCAAACATAAACGTTTGGAGACTAAATAATTTTTTTAAATATTTTAAAAATATTAAAGATATTAACATTTTAAAAATATTTTAAAATGCAACTCCATATGACTGCATTTCAAAATAACTGCGTTCCTCCCTATATAGCTTCTAAGGCCTGTTCCTCGACCAAAACTTAAATGCTAAGAAGTAAGACCAGAACTTTACTGCCAAGAATAAAGACATCACTTTGGTCGTTGAAATGTACTTTAAAACCATGACAAAAAGTAAAACTCTGCGGAGACTCAAAAGTGAGTCGTACGGTGTCGTTTGGCTTAATCGACTTAATGCAGTTTGTATCGTAAGGCTACACATTTTGTAAAAAAAAGGGTAGGAACAATGTAATAAATATCATGACGAAACGTCGTAACATTGCAGACTTGCCCAGAACAGTTGAAGGTGTTGTAGAGACAATGGTATGTTTTGTACGGGTATATTTGACTGCCGGCAGATATGTAGTCCCTACCGGTGTACACGTAACCGTACGTACCTCCAATGTTCCTGCATGTCTGTCATAGGCATTAGCATTTATTGTTCAGAACGCACATAGATGTAGAGTTACAACGTGAATACGATAGAAGGAATACCGATCAGTGTTCCAAATGATGGAAAAGCCACTGGCAGTTACAAATGTTCATACACGATACACCAAAAAAGAAAATAGGTTTAAACTAGTCAAAAAAATTCTATTTTATTATGAGATCTATAGTAAATAAATATAGCTCGCTCAGCCGGATCCACTGCTTCTTTCCAACGGCCCTGAAAAAAACATTAGCGTCATGTCTTTAGCTGCCCCGGAGACACGTTCTCTGTTTCCGAAATCATTTCAGATATGACACTTTTTATTAAATTAATCATGCAGTTAATAAAAAATACCAAATGATAAATAATAAATAAATAAATAATGACCTGTCTGCTGCTCGTCGTTAGTCGATTCATAAAGCACTGAAGTCCGTCGAGAACAAATCCACGGGAACAGTCGAAGGCGTTGTAGTAACAAGTTCCCGACTCGTAATGTCCGCCTATGTTTCGACACGTGGTCGACGAATACCAGGTGTTGGCGCGACGATAGCACTGTCCGTTGATGGAGTGGTAGCTGTCCGGACAGTGACTCGAGTTATAGTAGCACGTCTCGTTGACCGGAAATCCGCCAAAGTTCCGGCACGAATCCGCGCTGTATACCGAAGTCGACCGGTGGCTGTAACACTTGCAGTTCACATAATGCTGTCCCGACCCCGTACACGACCCGACCGAGAAATAACAAAAGCCGACGCCGCCTTCGTCGTCGTAGAACGTTATCCCAGGCATGAAAAGTCTACATTCGGCTGCGGTGCCGACGTCGGTCCGGTTTTCGTAGCATAAACCGTTGCCGGCGAGGTACAGCGGTTCCGGACAACCGGTGACGTTGTAGTAACAAGTACCGGAGTGCAAGGACCCGCCTCGCAGCCGGCACGAGCTGCACTCGGAAGGCGCCGATGAGTAAGAGTAGCACTTTCGCTGCGCAGCCACGACAAGAGGGCAGTAGTAGTCGGACGTGAAACAGACGAAGTTGCTATAGTAACCGCGCGCCGCTTCGCACTGGCTCCTGTACCAGCCGTAGTGGTACCGATCATAACACTGCCCACCTCTCAGATAGTTGCATGCGAGCGAGTTGTAGTAGCATATATCCTGGGAATAATAGCCCCCGACGGAAGCACATGTGCCTTCGTTGTAGGTAGACGAAGAGAATGCGTAGCACTGCTCGTCGAACCAGTTGCTGCAATTGGCTCTGTTGAAGTAACACACGTAACGCTGTCGACCACCATCAATCTCATCTGTCTCGTTGGAGTAATATCCTTTGATGGTGGAACAGGTGATTCGCGAGAAATTGGCGTTGCGGTACCGATAGCACTGGCCGTCGTTCCTGTCGTAGTACGGACAGTCACTCGCGTTGTAGAAACATCGCCTGATGCGGACGTCGTAATATCCGCCGATGTTCGAGCAGGTCCCGGCCGTTTTCTCGGCCGAAAAATTCGCGAAGCACGTGCAGTTCTTGTAGTGCGAATTTCGACCGCATTTTCCGGTGTCGCTGTAGCAGAAATTGTCGCGGTACTGTCCGTCGATATCGTTGCATTTGTTGGACGAAAATGTCCAGAACCGGCTGGAGTAACACTGTCCGTCGATGCTGTACGCGCTGCAGTTGTTCCGGAAGTAGTAACAGTAACCGTTCTCGTAACGTCCTCCGATGTTCTGGCACGTGCTGCAGGTTAAAACATCGGAACGATTCGTGTAGCATTGGCCGTTGCTTGTCCTGTACAACTGGCAGTCGGGCGAGACATAGTAACACGTCTGATTCGTGTAAGTGCCGCCGATATTATCGCACGCTGACTCGGTGTAAGACGAATCGGCGTACTGGTAACATTTCAGGTTCACGAAATAGCGACAGAAATCGTCGTCGTCGTCTGCTGGTCCGTCGTAGAAGCAAGATTTGTCCGCCAGGTTGTAATGTCCGTTCAGTTCCGCGCACTGTTCTTCCCCGTAGACTGTGGACCTAAAAACACACGGAGAAATTTTTCACTAACAGGCTCGTCAAGAGGGGGGAGTTGGGGGTAAGTTACCCCGTACCCCGCGACGTTGGGGGACGCCGTCGCTCAGAAATACCAAGTACACCAGTATGCGCCGTTTAAGAAAAAAAATTTTTTTAAACATTTTTTCAGAGGGGCTCAGCGAGAATGTTTTCCCGAGCCCCACTGTGGCTCTCGATGGGCATGTTCACTAAGTTCAGTTAGCATCATGACATTGTAAGCCTATTGATGTCGCATTCTCGCTATGTGTAACGGTATAACTGATACGTTGCAAACACGCGCAGGACGTCCATATACACCGTACAAAAAGCCCAGCTGTCACTAGAGTAGACCGACCGTACCGCCTATATCCGAAGGTCAGCGTCACTTCCGGTCGCGACAAAGGCGATTTTCCAGAGTGACTGCAGTCCCATACACGCTATGGTGACGCTGCTATATCGAACGCTGCAATCAATGCTAAGATACGATACGACGATCCAGTGCATGCGAGGATGACTCCAATCAAAAACTTTGTTGCGGCCAAACTACTGCAGATAGAGACATAATTACAACTGAGAACCTATAGGAACTAGACATCGCCCCTTATCCAACTTTCCGAATGGTCGTTGCCCTTACCGACAGTACCATCGCGGACCCCTTACCGTTTAGCCACAGTAGATGCGTTACAGACTGATGATGGACGACAAACAGACGACATATTGCACCAAGACTTGACCTAACGGTCGGCCAAAAAAAAGGATACGAGAGGAAAAACGGATAAGAAAGTTTGTTATAGTGGCTCGAGGAAAACTGGGGAGATCCATAATGCCCCTGCAAAACGCAAGTGAGCCAATTTCCAGAAGTATGTAATACGAGATAATATGTGAACATTAAGCTTACAATTAACCTACCTGACAAATCAAGATTTTAGCCAGTAGGCTACTGATGCTGACGTGTGGAAAGGAAAATGAAAGCAAAAACCCAATGATTATAATTACCGATAGATGTAGCAACTGCCATCGTGAATAAATCCCTTGCATTTTGTTGGCCGAGAGCTTTCGTTGCGAGAAACTATCTAAACAAGCAACCCATGCACGACAAAGTATAGCTTGTAACAAAAATTACTTGCCGTCCTTTCGTCAGTCTCTCCAGATATTATTATAGCATAAAAATTGAAATAATTTATTGCAATTGAAACAAAACAAAAGCAACCAGAAAAAAGATGTATTATTACGTCAAAACGTTACAGCTTTTTTTCGCTCTTCTCACAAGTTTAGAAATTACGAACTACATTAAAATGTTACTACTCCAGTGGCTTGGTAGTGTAACGCTAGAGTGTCGGACTTACGATCGCGAGGTCATGGGTTCGACTCGCGGTCGGGTCGCTATTAAGTGATTACTACTTGGATAGATCATTGTTTGCGGATAAGTACATTATCCAGGTGTGTAACCAACACCAAGGTCAACTCAGCCTTCCATTCATCCGGGGTAGGTAAATATGCGACCTCTCGGGCTGGGGTTAAAGCGGGACGCGTTCACTTGTGTCGGGTGGCAAATAACACGGTGTGATCCCATAATAGCAGGTGACGCTCCGTAGCTCTGCGATGGGTTTTTCATAAAGAGTTATACACCACCTTTTACTGTAAATATTACAACGAAATCGTCGAACGAAATCTTACTACAATAAGAATGACGAAGACGATGATAAAAGCAACGACGACGCCTGCGAAAGATGCTACGTACGAAGCTTTGCCGAGATGATGCGCCTTCTTAACGTCTTCCGGCGTGCCAGCGGCAGACAGCTTACGACGCGCTAGCACTGCGTTTAGCATACAGCGCAGTCGAAACACACTGGAAGGATTAATCAGCGGTAATAATCAACCACGATTTACTTGTAGCGGTAAATAGTCGTTTTCGTCGATTCTCTATCAGACTTGCAATTGCTGTATTTTTTTGTTTGTCTAATGCAATGCATAGCATTGCACAAAGTATAAATCATCTGAGCGTCCGTCCATGAGTGCGTCTGTGCGTGCGTCCGTCCAACTTTTGAAACGCCATATCTTCATAACGGTGCAAGATAAACGCATGGTCACAATGGACCACCCACAATGGACCACCCATAGGAAGTGACCTACCGCGAGTCAAATGTTCACGTGACCGATGACGTCACGTGACCCCAAAAGGTCAAGATCATGACCCCATTATCTATGAGGCGCCATATCTTCGTAACAGTGCAAGATAGACACATGGTCACCATGGACCATTTATAGTAAAGCGCTGGTGACGAATCAAATGGTCACGTGACTGACAACGTTAATTGTTTAGTTATAATAGTAGCAAAGAATGACAATAACATTGCTGCTGTACAATTTAAAATTAAATATTTTGATTTTTCCAGGGCCTACTAGTCTATACAGCTCACTGATTATATTTATACGGACATATGAAATGCATTGGACAGACTCCGTGTTCGTATGAACATTATCTTGTCATTTACGCTCTGGGCCCTGGGGTCAGCTGCGTCTATATAGTGGGCGAGGGAAGGAATGGAAGGCAATTGCCCCCTGAAAATTATTGTGTGTCGCAAAATTGTAGCAAATTTTGTTTCGTCTGAAAATTGTCGTCCGAGTGCTAAATTTCGGGGTGGCATGAAATATCAAAATGCGTTTTAGTTATTCGTATTCATTAGTGCTCGATATAAGTGTAATTGGACGTGATTTACGTGGCCCTGTTTTGGATATCCTGAAGGCGCAACTCGTTTTCTGCTCTAATAATTATATAAGCTTATTGCGGGAACGGGCAATCGCCCTCACGGATATCCGCCCGTACGGTCAATTGCCCGTATGAAATATGGCCTGCTACCGCCGGCGAGGATGCAGCATAGGACAATAGCCCGTAGACACACCAACACGTTGCTTTCGTTTTGATTGTGAACTCAACTCACTCCTGTCACAGAACCTATTGTAGAATGTATGTCAAAAATGCAAAAGTGCATTAACTTAATATTTTTGTCAGCATAGTGACGAGGTATATTCATTTCGTTGTCGTACTTTTATTTATATACGCAGTATTTAACCAAAAACTGTCTTAATCGATTAACTGACGCAAGCAAAGTACATAATACATAATTTTTTCACGGAAAAACGACTTTCTTACAGTAAATCTATAGCAACACATCTAGACAGTTATTACATTTATAGTCAACATATCAATGTCATTGTAAACAGATGCAATGTCCAATAGCTCCGGTAAACTCGCCGACGGATTTGGTGCCATTGGCATTGGATAATTGCAACAGCAGCCAACATGTGATCCCGCTGAAGAGCAGAATTCTAGCAGAATAATCATTCAGAATAACCACTTCTTAGAAGTAAACTCTGTCCAAAAGTCAAATTCTAAGGCCGCTAGATTTCGCATAAGCCTCGACTATGAAGTTGGCTGTCTGCGGGGCGGGCGTCTGTGGAACAGTCTGCTCTCAGAAGTGACATCTTCAAACACTTCAGACTAAACCTAACACTCACCTGTTCTAGATACTCTTCGTTTCCACAGTTAACTGCATAGTAACTGCCGTGCCATAAGCATTTTTCACTTTGAATCGTATTGCATTGTATTGTTTCACTTACACGCAAGGATGAGGGCGACAAGACCGAACAGAATGCCGCACAGCCAAAACACAAAGCACGACAGGATGATGTGCGGTGTGAACGTTTCTTTGCCATCTTCTGCGTTTACTTGGCGACTGTCTGCAGTAGGCGTACTGCTGGTGACGGTTGGCAGTACAACGTGTCCACTGTTTGCGTTCTGCACCACGTATATGACACCCGGTTGGTACGCTGGAGAACTCGGTGATGGCGAACCGTCGGCAAACTGCGCATGTCGTCAACAGAATATCAGCGTTTGCAGAGCGTTTGTCAGCACAAAATACAACGATCACCAACGTTATACCCCGTTTACACGATCAAGCTGGCTCGACGGGCTGCTATATGTTAGCTGGACGAGCCAGCTCGATGTTTGCTTGACGTTTGCTCGATGTCTGCTCGATGTTTGCTTCATTAATGCTTCGTGTAGGCTATGCTTTATGCATGCTTCATATATGCTCGACGTCTGCTCGATGTTTGCTCAATCGTGTAAACGGGGTATTACTCAGTTAAACCACATTCAGCTAGCACTCGCACTGTTGTCGCAACTTTCGACTGCTGTCTGCATCAGAAAGCGAACGACTGCGTTGTCACTTTACGCGATCTGAGCGTGGTCTGAGTACGATACCACACTGTCTGGAGTGGTTAAGCTCGTACTGCGTACTCACTTATCCACTCCAGCAGTGGACATCGTGTGCAAAGTTACAGCACAAAGGAGAGCTACAAAACTAGGCCTATAGTTAGGCCTAAATGAATAGGATCATTGCCATCATCTGCTAAGTGTTGAATCTTTATGTAGGCCTATTGAAACTCACAACTCTGGAGAAGCGAAGATTGAGAGGAAATCTGACTGAAGTAGCGTACAAGTATATACAGGCTACTTACAAGCAGAGAAAGAAAATAGGCTCTTCTTTTTCTGGACAAATAAAAACGCAAGAAATACAGGCCATATTTAGGCCATAATTATAAAACCCTTCTAAGATAATGACGATAGGCCTACTTACTTTTTCATCCTGCAGCGGTATTGGTTCAGGTCCTGCGCTTGGACCTGCGTCATAAGCCGGAGGCGTAAGATTACCGAAGTTTGCGTAAGCCATTCTCTGTGTAAATAAGCCTGAACAGACTGCGAACTATATCGTGAGAACTTTGTTTAGCTAGGGCTGCAGGCTATGCTTCAGGCATTGTGGAATGTCACGGTTCGATGACGATAAAGCGTGCGCCGTGCGAACTTATTACGCAGAACAGTGTAATATTCTTCCCTAGGCAGAGATTAATGTAGGCCTACGTAAGTTGTAACAAAAATAGCAACGCTATGGGTGGCGCGTGTGTAGGGCCCCTGTCTTAAAGTTAAGGTATTGGTTTCATTAGCCTTAAAAATCTTTTTGTGCTTCTTGTTGCAGCCAGCGAAAAAAGTAAGGACGGCGTGCGAAACTTTTTAGAATGTTTATTTTTAGCCGACCGTACTTAAATAACGGTTGAGCTATTAGTATGGTTGTCCTTCGTAAGAACAGACATTTTTAGTAGAGCTGTCGAAACGTTAATTTTTTAATGCATTGACACACTGCGTTAATTTTTAACGCATTAATTAACGCGTTATTAATGCACTCAGGCCTGTCGAGAAGGAAAGTAGGGGGGATAGGGTAAGTTAACCCGGGCCCCGCGACATTTGGGGGCCCGCCTGTAGAATATAGGCAGTTAGAAACACATTTTAAACGCATAATCAACAATAACTGCCATCATAGCTAACATAGAAATCCATTAGCCTGTCGTCGAAATAATTATTTATTTTCAGTAGTGATGAAACGGCAACTAGGCCTACAGTTTAGTTAGGCCTACTTGAATTCATTCGTTTGTCAAATAACCACAGTTTAATGAAATATTGGAACTTTTGCTTCACCGAATTGAGTAAATTAACATAAATTCACATATGTGCGTAAAATTTTTTAACGCGCGTTAATTTATTAACGCATTTTAATTAATGCGTTAATTTGACAGCTTTAATGTTTAGGCCTTAGCTATTGGCCTAGTATTTTAGTGTACTAGTTCAAACTTTTATTGCCAGGTTGCTGCGTTTTACTGAGCAAAGAAATCACTAACATTGTGAATTGACTAAACAAAAATTGATCCAACGTTGGAGCATTCTTGAAAATGAGTAGGCCTATCTGAAATATACAACGCCCCTTTGAGGCCTATATTTCGCCACAAGCACCTGATAACACGCGCCCCAATTGTATTGTTAATAATCTGGTGAAAAGCCTAGATGCCATTTCTTATTGAAACGCCATGTAAAACTGCAAAAAGGATACTGGTATAGCTTACTGTAGTCCAGTGTCGACATAATACACCGTGGTCCATGAAAAGTGGCACTTTACTTTTGTCCATATCTTTGCCAATTATTGACCGATTTTCAAAATTCTTTCACCGGTACACTCTACAGACAATTTGCAATAAGGCGGTCATTATATATTCCACTACACCGTAATTGCGTCTTCACACTACCTTGTAAAAGGTAAATGTAAGAAAAAAAACTAACAATAATAACAAACATTTAGGTAAATGGGAAAACACGTCAGACCAACATTGCGGTGAATGATCCGTATGACACTAAACTGTTAGACCCACACAGTTTAGTATCATACAGACCATTAACCACAAAGTTGGTCTGAAGTGTTTTTTTGTTCATTTACCAAAATGTCTGTTTGTCATTATTGTTGTGCATTCATATTTCACTTATATTTCACAAGGTAGTGTAGAGACGCGTTTATGATACGGCGGGATATATAATAACCACATTATTGCAAATTGTCTGCAGAGTGTACCAGTGAAAAAATTTTGAAAATCGGTCAATAATTGGTGAAGACATGGACAAAAGTAAAGTGCCACGTTTTTATGGACCACACTGTATAGGGCCTATGCAACGATACCCTAACAGTATAAACTGAAAATTGACACACTGGTTACTCGTGGCCCAGGGAATGTTCACACTAATATTAATAAGTATTATTGCGGTTCCTCTATGCCCTTTCATTTTACAGAGATAGACGGACAGACAGACAAACAGGCAAAATCCGTAATGCAGCTTATTAAGAGTGGCCTATGGCAGCACAATAAATAAAGGACCAACTGCATGTGGAAAAATCTTCATTCCTTAACAGTTTAAGTACTACACAAAACTGTGTGTACAATAAACAAGAAAAGCCCTGCTAACACTAATGGGAACGTGCAACAGCGATGCATGTTTGAAAGCCTAGTAAAACAAAGTCTAAGTCATTTGTCAGAGAGTGCGAGACGACCGGTGGCTATAGTGTTTTACTCGTACTCACCAGAGGGTGTAACGTATCTCGCTCGGCCAACGCCGCATCGGCTGAAAATCGCAAATTTTTCCCACCCCCTCTCATTTAACACCCTCGTTTGGATGACTCCCTTCGAATTTATGAAAATTCTTTACGGTTCCTGAAACTAGAATCTTCCAGGCAGCCGACGGTGAAGATTTGGTGATCCTAGCTTGCACCGTTTTTGACTGATCCACCCGTGTGACAGACAGACAGACAGACAGACAGACAGAATTGTGATGGCTAAGATGCGTGCTGCTGTTGCGCGTAAAAACTATCATGTCGTACAATAGGCCTACATCTGCAATAAATGAAACTCAACAGCAAAATAATGAAATATTCTCAAATGACTACCTGGTATACCAGATATCACAGTTCAGTAGACAAATCAACAACATTTTTTAAAACATTAGCTACATAATCGCAACAATAAATACTTCACTCAAATCTGTTGGTTATTGTTTAAGTAATCTATTTATAATGTTATGCAAAATAAGGTTACAGTCACCAAAAACATTACAAAACATTTTTCAAACATCATTTTAAATGCACTAGGCCTAACCATTCACGACCATAATAAATAAAATAAAAATAGCTCATATCAGCAAGCTGACTACTCAAAAATCTACACAATTGAACTATTAAGTGTAAAACATAAAAAGTTAAAAACATCTGCTACATAAGTGTATAAGTGCATTCATGACAGCTGTTAGCTAAATGAGTTATAAAATTGATAAAAACGTGCACTTTTCTTGCACAGTAACAACTGTTAGTTTCAACCGAAATTAATGATCAATTGATCGTTAATTTTTGAAAAAAAAAATTAACTACTGATTTTTTTCAATTGTTACCAGCTCTAGTTATCAGGTGGGTTTATTCAGTGAAACCCAATGGGTTTTTCCTGGTATGTGGCGGGATATCTAAACCCTGAATGCCAGCCTAGTGATCTCTTTCGTCCGGAGGCCGGTAGGTCAGACCAAGATGCTGAAAGATTGATTCTTCAGTCGGAGTAGAAAGAGCTGTTCCACTTGTTAGCTTCACCCCATTCTGAAAACATTGTACCGATAAAATCCACCTCTTCAATCAATGACTGCAATAGTAACAGCAGTAGTGAAGGACAACAATGTTTATGGTGCTATCATCATGGCACAGCCATTACGAGAGTTCACTCGGTTCATTTGACTGAATGCAGCAATGACCGCCAGCTGGCTGCCGACCTTTGGACCAAGCCAATCAGCCTGAGCCAGAGATTTGTCTAAACTGGTAGCTGTAATACTGCACCAAACACTGCCATTCATTACGACTCAACACAAAAGCTGATACTCGATTCCCCCATTCCACAAAGGGTAGATGGCTGAGTTGACCTAGTTGACCTAGCTGCAGGTTTTTTATGGCCCACGCTGTAAAACATAACCAACCCAATAAATGACACCAGTGCAAAGTGCGTGTTTATTAAAAGACATAATCATTTGCACAGTGAGCCTTGGGTTCCACGAAAAGCACATGACAAAAAAAGCTACATAAAACTATATAAAAACTGAAATAAACTAACGAATGCATACTAAACGAAATATCTAAAAAAAACTACATAATAAAACTTCAACTAAATCAGAATTAAACCATATATAAACTGCAGATAAGACAAATTTCAGTTACTAAAATATCACTTGTGAAAACACATAAAGACATGCTGGTAAGTTAATGGTTTACCTGTCGGACAATGCCAGTATAAAGCGTGTGTTCATTGAGAGACATTTTCATTCGAGCAGCAAGATTCCGCATTGACCGGTTGAAATGAGCCGACCCGGTGAAATACATGAGAGCACAGGCAAACTCAGCGTACGGCACTACGATTATGTCCAGACGACGATGCTACAGACAGACGGAGCACACTGCATTGCAATAGCTGGCACATGCCGCTTATAACACAATCCAGTGAAATACATCAGAGCACAAGCAAAATCAACGTAAAGCACTACGAATATACACAGTAAATGGTGCAACATGAAACATTAAGTTAAATGTTAAAAGGTGTACATAACTCTTTATGCGGTGGCTTGGCACGGTGGCAACACGTTTGATCCGATCAATGAAGTCACTCTACGCCAAGCCGGGTTAGTACTTGGATGGGTGATTGCCTGCAGGCAGGTAAACCATCTCGGTATGTAACCAGCTGCCTAGGTCAATTCAGCTTTCCATCCTTCCGGGATAAGTAAATCGAGTACCGGCCTATCTAGATGGGGTTAAGGCGGGGCGCGTTCACCTCTGTCGGGTGGCAGGTAACACTGTGTGATCCCATATGATAAGAGACGCTCCGTAGCTCTGTGAACGGTTCGCTCCTTAAGAGCTATACACCTACCTTTACCTGCCATACGAAATCCCACTGTGTTACCTGTCACCCAACACCTTAACTTCAGCCAAGCAGGCCAGTACTCAACTCACCTACTGTGGAGGATAGAAGGCTGAGTTTACTTACATGGTTGCTTATGTAACAAGATAGTTTTATCAGTCCACGGACAGACACTCATACAGGTACTAGCCAGATCACATGCAAAAACCTGCAGGGCCAGCTGAGTAAATCGGTAAAAAACAACGTTTAAAACATTCTTTATCGATTTAACAACAATAGGACAATTTTTGACGGACTAACATTTAGAAGAAAAGATGCAGTTGTCCCATGTTATGATACCACCACTGGTCTATCGGAAAAGCTAGTAAGAGAATAAAGCTGTGCTCAGCAACGTCGTGGTTTAAAAATGTAGGCAGAGCAAAACATTGCCATTTTCAGACCGGCACTGCAAATTTCGAACAAAATTCCAACAGACAGTAAAAAATTCAAACAGAGGAAATTATGGATGCTCAACATTTCAATGATGCCAATAATTTATACCAAAATGATGGCTTTTAGCCCCAAAATTTTGCATTTTTGCATGAAAATTCTCAGACACAAAAATTTTCTAGCAATGACTGCTAAAAACTTAAAAGGGGCAACTGCACCCCATGCCTTCTGTCAGACCGACTACGACACCATTGGCTGCGCTTCTGACCTTTGCACCATTGTGAGGAAGCTGACAGACTCCGAGATATTTCTTCTGTTCTCCATTATTCTCAACTGACACCAAATCGTCCGTTAGAAACCCTACCAACCATGAACAACAGAACCAACTTATATCCGGAATTCCAGGTACTCCGACAAAATCAGCAGACAGCCAGCCTACAATGGGACAAATGCCTACAGTTAATGCTGTCGCACTGAACAAAAACTGGAATTACAGCTGCTAAGCAATCGTTTTTTTACAATCTCTTTAATCATTCTAATCACACGTTTCATTCGAATCACACGTTAATCATGGTTTTGAAACACTTGCCTACAGTTATCAGCAGTGAAATATCGAATCTGGTGGACTTATTGCTAACATTCAGCACTACACAAAAAAAATTTCCCTACTTGCTAACTTACTTCAAAATTAGACTGATATACTAAGCATAAGCCTTGCAGCATAAATAGCACAAGTGATGCAACAGATGTTATTTTATAAGACTGACATATGCATGAGGCACGAGTGATTCTTCGCCGTTACAGTGAATAACTCAACGTGTGTACATATTGTACGATGAATAAATAAATAAATACTAAAAAATAGCTTTGCTGGTAAGAATTCCCTTTTGTTGATACCACTGAGATAGTCCAAGTAGAGCAACATAGCTGCAAAAAGTAATTTTGCTACTGCACAAAAAATTGTTAATTAGGGCCTCCAATACCGATGATGTTTGGCAATACCGGTTTCGGTATTCAAGAAAAGCAGTACCGATATACTGGTAGTGACACTGGTATTTTGTTCAATGACGGTGTTAATGAGAAAATCTTAATCTGACTGGCAGAAGACAGGCAATAAGTAGTTGCGAACAATAACTCTGCAGTGCACCTTTTGTCTATACCTCGCTACTGAAGTCATTAATGATGTATCTGTCGTTGAGCATTATAGAAGAAAGTTAGTGACTGACCGAAGAAAACATATGTTAAGATTGTTATCTCCCAGCGACGAGCGTAGTTTGGAGCACAAAATTCCATAGCTGTAAATGCTCTTTCTGCTTCTACGCCAATCTATGGATGTTGCTTTGAAAGTCACTAAGTAGGCCTAGGTAGTCAAACAGTAAGCTTGTGACTGGCGCAAAATGATTGCGACTCAGTGACCCTTGCGACCCGCGGACTCTCTCGCTAGGCGGACCTGACGTCGGTTAGTCAGGCGACATCGCAACTTCATCCAGCATCCCAAGTTCCCAACCGCCCACGCGTCTTTAGCAGCGTGCAATGCAAGTCTGCGCTCTGAGTACAGCCTACATGATGCACGGACGGCAACTTGTAGGCCTACGTCATATAGCGGCGCCATCTACACTCACTGGCTAAACAAATATTTGGTCACAGATTGCGCAGTGTGTCACACTAATAACTACTAGAATTGCCGATACCAAAAACTATAGTATTGGACAGTGCAATACTGGCATCAATACCAGTGACATTTAGGCCGGTATACCGGTATACCGGAAGGCCGTGGGAAGGTGGGGACCTTGGTACAGCTGACTGGGGTTGCCTAGCCGGCCGCTGCGCCAGCCTGTGTCTGCAGGCTGCTCACGGTGGCCGTGCGGCAGGCGGCTCTGGTTAATGACGAAAGCACATTAGAGGCGTGCGCATGTTCGCGACGATGCGCTATACAAATTGACGACCTTTACCTATATACCGGTATTGGTATATCGGTACTGGAGGCCCTAGTTTGATAGTTCCATTTGAGAAGTCAGGAATTCACGTGTCTTATGAAGTCATACAACAAGTGGCTTAAAGACATCATGATGTGAACACCCATTGGCTTAAGTTATAATCTTATGATGAATAATAAATATAATAAACATATAATAAAAAGGCGAGGCACCTGTCTGATGAAGCTGAGCAATAAGTGGTTTGAAGATGCCACGATGTGAACGACCATCAGGGTGGGTGATAAGCACGTCGACATCACCACAAGTTGACTTACCACGTCGATACGAACCACAAGCCATTAACACCACCCCAGCCTGGACAGATTCTGCCGCTTGTCTCACCTAAATATACAACAGCCAGTGAGAAATAAGAAAAAACAAGAAAAAATTAAAGAAAAATAAGATCAAGAAATAAGAATAAGAATGAGAAGCTTGTGAACAAAAATGACAACAATGGTATTAAAAATGATGATAAGATTAAAGAAAAAAAGAACAAAAAGAAGAAAAAGAATTTCTAATATCGGCATAGCCAGCTAGGTCCATTGCATGGAAGCTCATCCTCTTTGCAGAGTTCGACAAGCCATTACTAACACCCCGGCCTGTATGCACTGTGCAATTTCTTCCACCAGTGTACATGTCATACAGAGGAATAGCCAATAGCTGTGAAACTTGGCCTCAAAATCACTTTTAAAAAATAGACCCCAAAATACAGGGGCCCTACATCCTAAAATTTGGGGGGTAAGGTCCAAAAGCTGACTGTGATCATGAATAACTCCAGAATGGAACCAGACATTGACAATCGGAAAACGGCGTTGCAAACTAACATTTCTGTCACAAATGGTGAGACAATTGTAATAGTGTTTAGACACACTCAATGGCAGCCAACATACTTCATAATACACTACTCTAGATGAATATAGATTACCGTAGCTTCAATCTGTGCAGCCTCTGATCTTGGCATTCTGTCCAGCAGTTCGACATAGTACTTGAGACCGATGCGCTGACATCGAGTCAGGGTTGACTCCACCGAGCGTAGGTCGTCAAGTGTTCGATGTCCTTGCCTGACCCATGCAGCCGCTGTCTGTGTGCCTTATACAGTCAAGCCATCAATCGATCGGTCGACCATCAAGCAATCTAACACTTATCAACAATCAATCATCCATTCACATGGTTCTTGCCCATTTGTCAAAATCAAATTCAAGGGCTAGGGCCATACAAAAAATATATAAGGAGAACTGAATTAAATCAAACCAGCACTTTTATAAGCATATATAAGCAGGTTCAGTTTACATTCGACAACTTAACATCTCAGAGTCAGAGCGCTCCACACCCCAACGTCTAAAACCAAAATAGTATCAGTAAGTAACAGTGATGATGAAGTCTATTCAACACTCAGACTCGAGCAACACTGATTCTAAAAATCACTTGTTCGGTCATGGCATGGCATTTTAGAAAATCAAATTCAAGCACTTTCAAGAACCTGCAGACATTGATTCAAGGACCACGTCTGTTTTTGAGGATTTTCCAGGCCTTGCAAATCTGGAAAAAAAATTCAAAGACTTTCAAGGACTTTCAGGGACCCATAAGAGCCCTGCATTCCATCAATCCATCCATCAATGAATCAATGTATGAATGGATAGATGAATAAATGAATGAACTAGAAAGCAGTCAGAGCCCACACACCTCCGCAAAGGCAATGTTGTTCGCTAGGTGGCAGCACCATCTTCGGTTTTGCAGCGGTTTCCCTTATGCCCCATTGAAAGCAATGGTAACGAAAATTTCAAAGTGATCCAGAATCCAGGAT
>Ga0209367_1002637_pt1 | contig 23852 bp, 14 predicted proteins | sample WorMetLIZISLAND2_FD_187412 | JGI IMG/M metagenome (GOLD analysis project Ga0209367, IMG submission 187412) | Marine gutless worms symbiont microbial communities from Max Planck institute for Marine Microbiology, Germany - Olavius geniculatus... ... | reverse complement strand
CCTACTAAATCTGTGCTGCACCTTTTCCAAGAGAAGCTTATCCTTTCTGTAGTGTGGACTCCATGCTGGTGAGCAGTACTCTAAGTGGGGCCGAACCAGACTTTTGTATAGTCGGACCATGAGAATTATATGTCCGACATTTTCAGTTAACCCCAGAGCATCCGCTTGGTGGTGTAGCGATCATGTCGGACTAGTGATCGCGAGATCACTGGTTCGACTGTCGCCCTGTGCACTGCCAGGTAACAACCCTGGACATTTGTTCACACACACACACACACACACACACACACACACACACGTGCCTCTGTTCAGCAAGCAGTATAATTTGGTACCGGCCAAAGGGCGGTGACGTTCTGCGGCTGGGAAGGTAACCGTAGGTCTGGCGTCGCACTGGACGTGCGTCACAGACTCAGTGATCTATCTAACTAGGGGATCAACGGTCATAGAAAGAGAGATGAGCACCCCGCTTATGCCTGTCTTTATTTTTTTTACTATATCTGTATCGTCACTGCGATGCAGACGAGGCGAGTGACATCATCGTGACCGAAGATGGAATTGTTTCTCGGGTTTCGCCGGAGACACGGCGAGGTGTGACTGACGTGAGAGATGATGACGTTTTGTTGACCAAACTGATGGCGAGCAGTTCAGATGTGGGGCTCGACGCGACGCCGCTGACACAGTGTAACGGCAGCAGCGAGTGTCAGAACGACGTCGACAATGATTGGTTAAACGGAGGGCACCTGCTAGCTACTGCAGCCAATCCGTGCCGCGTCTGCGACCAACCGCCGCACACGTGTGACGTCAACAGCAACGTGACGTCACCGTCGCTGACGTCATCCGTTATTGCTTCCGGTAGGCAGCATATTTTAGTGCTATTCCGCTTTATTTACGATGATTTTAACTTGCGCGAACTATTGCTAATTCAGGTGATGTAGGGCACTCACTACTTAAAACAGCTACTGTAAACGCTGCTGTTATAAGCTTGGTGTGTCCTGCCAAAGCGATGTGTTTTCACGAGTGCTTTTTGATGTTGTCTTCGGTTGTTGATGATGATGATGATGATGATGATGAAAATGCAGTAGTGAGTCTGAGACAGCCCCACGATGGCACGGAAGACGAATTGGACGAGGTGGCTAATGAAGAGGAATGCACGCGAGTAGCGCAGCAACTGTCACTGGCGTGGAACATCAACAATGATACTGCTGCTGGTGAACAGACCGTTGGACCGATGGATCTGTTCAACAACGTCGACGTTGACCTGGCACTGCCCACATCACCAACACGGACCACTCGACACGCCCAAGTACGCTGATTTATTTGTTTGTTTACTTATTTTGCCAAAAAATAAACAATACTGGAATATTTCATGAATTTGCTGAAGAACTCTGTGCACTGAATTACACTCTGCATGTACGGTACGTAACTACCGTTTGTATTTGCTTTCAAACGGGGGAGGGGGCGAGAAGGTCCTCGACAAATGTGCTGGCGGTTTTGAAAAGTCCTGAAATTTTTGACAGTAAAAGTGCGGGAACCATGGTGTCACATCAAGTGATGTAACGGTATCTTTTTCGATATTGCAGAATGTGTTTAACGACGCGGAAGACTTTTTTCACACAGACGAGTGGATGGAGGATGACCTTGTGTTGACGTCCACTGCCGCAGCAGATCACGATGGACTCAAGTCACCTCCACCTTATTCACTTCAGTCTACGCTCACAGACTTCGGTACTATTGTCATGCAGTGGCTGGCTGCACTTTCTGTCTTAGACTTCAGCCTTTCGCTAAGCGAAAACTTTGATCAAAGTCGGAAGTTTCCGCTCAGCAAAAAGGCTCAGCGAAAGTCACTTTTTGCTAAGCTCTGTATTTAAAACGAATGAAAGTTTAAGTCAAACAAGAAATAGATTGTAACTAATATAATGCCGCGCACATTATCCGCCGACACCGAAAACTTTAACCAAAGCCATTCAATCTATCGCATCGAACCAATATTAGTACAGCTAATCAATGACCCAACCAACTTAAAATTTTGCGACATGTGTGCCGACTGCCATTACGTTACGTCATTGAAAGTTAGCCTTTTATGTCGCGTTAATAGAACTAGAAGTAAAAATGTTTCGCATTGATCGATTGATTAACTGACTATTGTCAGAGATGACGGCAGATGGCGTCATTGAGCCGACGACGACGATGATGGCGGCAGTGACGCGAGGCAGTTACTCGTCCTCAGTGCGTCCTCATAGCGTGGTTCTTCGCTCGCGTGAGGTCGTCTTGCCGCTGGTCTCTGCCGCCGTCGACGTGTTCTGGCAGCAGTGTCGGCGCTACGGCGAGGCCTGGGACCAGGTAGTGCCGCCCCAGACCTACCTTGATCAAGATGATGATGCTGATGACGATGATATGGGTGATGATGATGAAGATGCGGGGGTCTGTGCGGCAGTGAGCAGGCGGGTTCATCGGCTGCTCATCTTCGACCTCGTGGCTGAGATCCTCCGAGATTTCTATGACGACGACGACGTCACCGACTCACCGCCGCTCTACGACGACAGGTGCGACAAAACTCTCAACTTCCGTTCTGCTACAGTAAAGTAAGTAAATAGCTGCCAACTTCTAAAACTCCTGTGTAAAGCCCGCCTTTAAAACTAGCACGCGAGTCGCTTGCCAGTGCCCAAAACTGTCCCAAAACTGTTCAAACGATTTAGTTTTGGGCAGTGGCGTGCGTCTTTTAAACGCACATGTAGGTAGTCACCCTTTATGTAAAGTAAGTAAAACATGAACTGGACTTGTTTGGCGGCCCATAAGAGGTTAACTTTAACGTCATAAACAGTTCACTCCTGCGACGCTGACGAGACTCAACCCAACTATAACTGTTGTTGTTCTTGTCGTCGTCGTCGTAACGAGCCCGTCAGGCTGTGCCTATATGGGAGGAGGGAGCAAATGCTGCGAAGAGATGAGGAATTTCACCAGGTTGTCACTGTCTAGGGATCTGTTATGTCAATGGAATCACTAAACTACCGTTAGCGTTCTGCTGCCCATTTTGGACAGAAGATAAGTCAGTGTTCAGATGTGCATTAATTGGTGCATTTTAAAAAAATGTCTTACAAGATACCGTAGCAACACCTTTTATGGGTGACGGGTCAATGACAGTTTGGTGGCAAATTTTTTTCGTGTCTATCAGTGAAAGAATTTAGAAAATCAGTCACGGTTTGGCAAAGATATGATAGGCCGAAACAATGAAACATTAGTTTGTTTCGGAACACTGTTCATTGAAGTGAATTATAAATATAATGTAATGTATTTTTGTTGTTGGCCGAATGCCGGCAGATGGCCAAGGCGACGACCTCCACCCCGCCGGGCTCATCGGTTCACGGTTCCACAGCCACCACCGACGACCGTCGACTGCGTGAAACCGCTGGTTGAGAGGCACGTCCTGACCTGCCTTGGCCTCGCATACTCAGACGAGCTTTCAGCCGCCGGCGCTCACACCACTTCTGCCAGGTACCGTGACACGCTTACTACTGTCCGCTGTAGCGGCGACAGTATTGTTCTTAGCTGTTTTTTTTGTTTTTTTTGTTTGTGAACATGATAGGGATAAACCTTCGTACGAAATTGGCTGAAATTTTTCGTAACGGTTTGGCTTGGCCCTAGCTGAAATGTGCGAGATTTTGGTGATGATCTGGATTGGCATCCGGATTCAGGACCGGATTTTCGGATACTTTGCCGTTGTCAGATAGGACCATGCTACTAATAGCGACTGCCAGGCATGACCGTCTACGTTCTCTACATGGTTAGCTATTGGCCGACGCCGACGTCGTTGCTATAAATATCGCAGCATGGCGACACAGCGGCTACAGCGGACAGCTTTAGCCTTGCGCAAGGCTTGCCTGCATGGGATATTTATTTGAATGTAGCAGAGACAGATAGCATTAATGCTGTCTTTAAGCATGCATTCAAGTGTGGGTTCTCTGGTTCTCGCTTGAAACAGCCAACAGCTTGTATTACTTCAGTGTAAATACAAATGGTACGTAGGTTTCAACAGGGTCTACCGTGTATTGTGCGAGTGCAACGAGGCATAGCACACTGTAGACCGTGTTGAAACGTACTTACTTCATGACCTTAATCGACGGTGAGTTCTGCCTGAAAATGGGCGCTCTCTACAGAACCGAGCCACGTTTCGGTCGTCACACTTGAGTAGAGTGAGATTACGGGCAGACACTGCAGTGAGAGATAGGCAACAAACGTCAGTCATAAAATAAGAACTGATCAGAAAGCCTTACATTAACTGGCTCCTTCTGTAATCTGTTTATTGTCAGCTTATCTATTTGTTATGATTTTAAAGTTTGTAATTTCAGTTGTAGCGCATTTTGATAGGATTGTCGTTATCGTTCTGGTTAGGAAGCGTGGCGTGGAACGGCGGATGCGGGACGATGCCGTGGACAGGATGTTAGTGGAAGAACTGTGTGTGGAGGAGCCTGGCTGGGTAGACTATGACGACGACGTGACGACGCGCAAGCTACAGCTGTCCAACTGGCTGCAGGAAGCACTGCTTGCAGACACTGTCTACGCCGTCGATAACGCGCTTTGCCGCCGCCAGGAGGCGCTGCTAGACAGCCTGGTATGACGTCACGCGCTCACCAGGTGCCCTGTCACGTGACACGACAGCATCGCTCACGATATTTTTAACTTAAATCACGAATATGCTTCACTGACCGACAGGGTCGTTTATCCTTTAATTTGAGCTCTTGCAGGCAAATTCCCCATTTCTCTTTCCCCATCCATTTTCTTCTTTCCCCTTTATCTTTCCGTTCCTTGTTCTTCTCCAATTCTTTTCCCCTTTTACGCGCGAAAGCAGCTACTGCTTTCAGCGCGTCTTAGCCATTGCAATTCTGTCTGTCTGTCCGTCTGTCACACGGGTGGATCAGTCAAAAACGGTGCAAGCTATGATCACTAAATCTTCACCGTCGGCTGCCTGGAAGACTCTAGTTTCAGGAACCATAAAGCTTTTTCCATAAATTCGAAGAGGGTCACCCCGAACGAGAGCGTTAAATGAGAGGGGTAGGCAAAATTTGCGATTTTTGGGAATAAGTCGTTGTATCTCAGTAATGATGTGAGATAGGGCCTACATGTAGGTTACTATTAATCACTAATAGAAAGTCGTACACTGGCTCTCGATTGGCGCCAAATTTAATGACCTTGAATGACCTTGAACGCCAAAATAAAGGGTTTTATAAATTTTTTTGGCGATTTCAGGCTGCAACACAAGTCAATATCATTCACAAGGTGGCGCCACGTTTTTCCCGTATCGTTATGCGATCCAGATTGAGAATTTGGTATTTGTATATTAACTTAGCAAGCCACGCTGCCCTAGATAGGCAGCGTTGGGCAGCGATAGTAACAATGGCGTCAGACACCAACGGGCATTGAGCCTACGGTTGTCGATGATAATGATGATGATGATAATTAACTTAGCGTGAACACTCGAATTTTTAGCTAAACTACTGAACCGGAACTGCTATAGGCTTTTGCGCATCTCGTGAGCATTAGCTCAAATTTCTTGTTATTTAGGGGTCATTAAATAAACCTAGTTGTGTGTTCGAAAGATAGCCAACAGGCTTAGCGGCAAGCTTAGAAACAAGCTAAAATGGTGTGATTTGTTTTGCATCATAATTTAAACTCATTCTTGCAATTGAAAGATTGAAACAAACTTTCCCTTCTGTTGTGGTAAAGCTCCAAGTTAAAAGTAAAGTTTATATCGCGGAGACGCTTCTGCTTGTACTCACATAATAGCAATAGTAGGCCTAGTTTTGCAGATTTCAGTAGCTGATATACCGGCATTAAGTATTGTGCAGTAGGTTGTGTTGGATAAACAACCCGAAATGTTTTAATGCTGTAGACAGTTGCAATAAAAGAAATAGAGCTAGTTCTATGCAATGTGCATACAGCGTGTTAAAATAAGATTTTTGTAGAACTGTTGTTGGCCTATACAGTTAACATACTAGAGTTGTCGGTATTTTCGTTATATGTTTAATTCCGAATTTGTATGATAGCGTGTATAATATTATATTTGTAAATATCGTTAAACATTTATATGGTATTGTTTGCGCGTGTGTTCTCAGCTAACGTTAAATGTATGTTTGCCATTAGTGTTTAAATTATTGTTAATAAATATAGACTTCTTTCGCGTTTAAGATAAAACGAAGAAGTTTAGAAAAAGATACAGCTGCAAAACGTTTGATGTTAGTCATGATACAAACATAGGGTTGCTGGAATTTTTGTTTTTAAGTTACATATTTGGAATAAAAAGTTCAGGAAAGCTTACACAAAACTTACTATTTACCCTTGTTCAGCATCACGAAATTAACAAACTGTGGTTAGTTATTTTTGCATATTTTTTGTAATTTTGATTATTTCTGATGTTTTGTAACTTTTTTGCAAATAGTTTATTTGTCGCCGCAAAAAAACATGCTTTTGAATCAAAATTTGACCCAATTTACCGGTATTTTGTGTCCAGCGTTTTGGGCACGGAGTTTAACATTTCTTGCAAATCTGACTGCTTAGTGTGCCATTAAAAAATTGGGCAAAAATTGGTCCGCATTTGATGAAAATGTTATTAAACCATAAGTTTATTAACTTTCTGTTTCGACTATGCGTGTGATATATGTGTGCATGACGTGTGTTCTGTTGAAAATTATGGGACAACAGAATCCCTGTTTGATTTTTGCAGAATATTGCCGAGTTGTTTTACGTTTGGATAATATTAATGCCAGACGATCCATATTTTATCAAGAGGTATTTCGTTATTGACAACTGCATAGTTTGACTGTGTTTAGCCTTATTCTAACCAATTGTTTTTATTTTCAATTTGTTAACATTAAATTAGTGTAATGACGCTCTGTATGGTTTACTTTCTGCGCGTGTTATAAATGTTAAATTTTTATGGTGCTGTTTGATAGAGCAATTAACTGCGTGCAGCCATTGCGTGAATATTATTTTATTAGTTAAGCCTATTTCAATTGTTTTATGAATGTGTTTAATCTCCATTCGTCGGACGCTTCATATACAGTATACTGTATTGCAGTGTTGCCTCATGACACGTTAAAGCGTTCAGGCAGTATTTGACTTTGTTCGTATTTTTATTTTACGATGTCTTGTGTGTACAACAGAATTTGTCAAGGATACTCTGAACACAATCTGACGTCAACGATACACTGTTAGGAAGACCGCTTTGTACGTTAGTTGAATGAAAGTGGCAAAAGTTAACTGGCATATTTTCATTTAGGCTAATAGGATCACGATGACAAATGATGACAAAGATATAAATTCATGAGCTGCACTTGGCAGAAGAGTTGATAGCTAAACAAAACGCAGTTTAATCAGTAATTAAAGATAAAGTAAAGTTTCAGCAAGTGTAAAAGAACAAACTAACAGCAGAGTGGCGGGCACTAATGGACACCCAGATGATACTCGTAACTGCTAATTACGTCAAATTGCACTATATAGGCCGCTGTTGCATGTAGGTCTATAACGAAAAAACGGTTGCAAAAGTATTATGCAAATGTTTTTGTGGTTTATTTTACGATGAAATTTTCGCAAAAAATGCCATAACATTTTGTGCGGTAATGCGGACTTCTGAAAATACCAAGTGGTTACATGTGATGTAAAGTGTAAAATGAAGAATTTGCACAGTTGTAGTCTTCACTGTAGAGTGCGCGTGCCCGAGTTTTCGTTGGGGTGCTTTCGTCACAGGCAATATTTCAGAACTGGCCATATTTGTCGCATGCCAGATAAGTGACTACTAAAACAGTGTTGCTGGGTTCAGTCGGTAATGTACAGTAAGGCAGAGTTTCATTTAGGCTAATACGATCACGATGATAGATGATGACAAAAAGATATAAATTCATAAGATATAAATTCATACCTCTGAAGAAATGGGCAGACAACATCACTGAGTGGAATGAGTTAACCCTGTGAGACTGTTGCAAGATCGAGAGACATGGAGGAAGATTATATGCGTCTCCAATGGTTGTTAACCAAGGGACAAGAATAATAATAAGAAGCATATTTTACATAAAGTTAAAGCGTATGAAAAATTGTGCAATTTTTGGGCCATCCTGTATTCCAAATCAGTTGCGTTGACTTAGCGACTGACTGGCGACTGACGAGTGTAAATCAGGGTGACTAAACACATCGCGGTAGCATAACGTCATCGATTTGACTGGTGATCGTGTGACCAATCAACGTCGATCGATCAATATCCACGGCTAGCCGAGCTGCGTCAAACACGAGTATTCAGTTGATAAGTCAATGACGCGTTCTTTACGATCTGTGTGGTCTGTACTTCTGGGTGGCTGCTGTGTCATTTAGTTCAACTGAAGGTAGTCAGAGACTCGTCAGTAACCATGGCTGTCAGCTGCTTCAGACAACTCTGCTTCCTCGCAGTAATCGCCTGCTCTCTTGTACGACCGTCCTCCGCACAGGAAAGTAAGACTGTAGTAACGTTATTGCTACTATCTCTGTAGTAATAGTGTAGTAGTGTTTTCGCCGACCGTACTTAAGTAACAGTCGAGCTTTTGGTATGGTTGTCGTCCGTCTGTCACGGATAAAATGGCTAAAGGTGCGAGATAGGGCCTAGGTTGCATATTGGCTTTCAAATAACCTTGAAACGTCATGCAGTATTGTGGCTGAATAGTAAGTCGTAGGGGGTCGGCGATGATACCATCGGATATGTCGCTGCATGGCGACTTCTTATAGCGGTCAATAATAACCATTTTCTATCTGCAGCGATTTGACCGCAATTTTTAATGGAACGTTTCAAGCTATAAGTGGCCGTATCTCAAAAACAGCGAAAGATACGGCCAAGGTTATTACGACGTATTAATCACTAATAAGAAACGGCATACGACGTTTCAGATGAAATAAAATTATCGACCTTGGATGATCTTGAAAGTCACTGACAACCAGTGCGGTCGGCTATCCTAGTGACAGCTGGGCTTCTTGTTAGGTTATTAAAATGGTAATGTAATGATGTTTTAATTTTAATGGTGGAGACGGCTGCGCTCCATTTGACTGTAGGAGCTTGTCCTATGATGATGATGATTTAATCTTAAGGCAGCTGGAGTGTTTTGTGTTTGGCTACGAACCTTAATGTTCGGCTCACACTGTATTTTGCATTGTTTTGTTCTAGTGTTTTTTTCTGAGCAAATTACTAGAAATTTGGAGCAAAGCCCAACGTGAGTCCGCCCGGTGCCCTAAGTCCGATTAGGGGGAAATTTAGGGGAAGGGGGTTAAATTTTCCCTGCACCAAAGTCACGTGACCCAAACTCAAATGCATTGGCATACGCAGAACGCGCATTGTCGACTTAGGGTAGGTCAACATGAGCGCTTATAACTTTGTTCGTAGTGGACCGAAGTTTACAAAATTTTTTTGTTCAACGCCGGAAAGATCGTTCTCGTTAACGTCGTTTACATTTTATCGCTTTTTCATCCGTTTCAGAGATATCTGCGCTCAAACTCGAAAGTTGTCGTAAATCGCACCGATTTTTGATCGTTTTTTGCCCTCCCAAATTTTAAGGGAGGGGGAGCGGTGCCCCCAAAAGTTGTACTTGCATTAACATCTCAACCTAGAAACACGTCAAGTGCCAAAGTTTCTTTGGGCTACGCCCCCTAACTCCGAAGTTATAAGCGCTTCTTTACTACATTTTAAACCAATTTTGAACCCCCTTTGAAAAAAGTTGTAAGGGGACCCAGGTCCCCGGTAAGAAAAGCGTTAGCAAGACTTGGTCATTCTATGGCGCGTGTAAAAATTTGGGGGCGCAGCATTCCCTAGGGACCGAAATATGGTTTTCCGAATAAGTCGATTAGGGTAGGTAGACATTAGCCAACTAACCGTTGTCTTCAGTAGACCAAAGTTCTGCAAAGTTCTTTTGTTTAACCCGGCAGGGACAGTAGTTGACAACGCTGTTTATTGCTTGTCCGTATCTCCATCCCTTCCAGAGATATTCGCGTTCAAAGTTAAAAGTTGTCCTAAGTCGCGCCGAATTTTGGACATATTCGCTATTCCAAATTTTAAGAGAGCGGTGCACTCCAAAATTTGTATGCACGTTATCAGCCCCAGTTAGCACTACGTCACGTGGCAAAATTTCATTAGGCTACTCCCTTTGGCTTTAAAGTGATAGTGGTTAATTCGCTACAATTAAGGCCAATGTTTGACCCCCTTTGAAAAAAAATTGTAAAAGGGGGCCTTGTTCTCGTTGGGGAATGCGCTAGTAAGACTTGGTTGTTCTCTAGCGCGTGTAAAAATTTGGTGGCGCAGCACCCCCTAGGGGCCGAAATATGGTCTTCCGAAAAATGCGCTTTGGGTGGGTACAATTCCGCATCGAGGTCTTCAAGGTTACTGGACCAAACTTCACCGGACTTGTTTCGCCTACCGCCGGAGGAATCGCTGTCGAATGAGTAACTCACCGATTTTGAATATCTTCATCCCTTCCGGAGATATTCGCCGCCAAACTTTAAAGTCGACCGAAATTGGGGGCCAAATTTTGTATGTTATTGGCCCCTAAAAATTTTTTGGGAAGGCTCCCCCAAAACTCTGGACCGGGATTATAAAACTGAACGCAGCTCCGAGCATCGCGCAAAATTTCGCGCCGATCGGCCAACGGAGCTCAGAGATTACGCGAGAAAAAAAGAAAAACCTAGAAATTTGGGGCAAAGCCCAACGTGAGTCTGCCCGGCGCCCTAAGTTCGATTGGAAAAAAAATTAGGGCAAGGGGGGAATTTTCCCCATCAGCAAAGTCACGTAGCCCGAACTCAAATGCATTAGCATACGCAGAACGCGCATTGTCGACTTAGGGTTGGTCAACATGAGCGCTTATAACTTTGTTCACAGTGGACCGAAGTTTACAAGTTTTATTTCTTCAACGCCGGAAAGATTGCTCTCGTTAACGCCGTTTACACTTTGTTGCTATCTTGATCCGTTCCAGAGATATTTGCGCTTAAACTCAAAAGTTGTCGTAAAAAGATTTCTCAAATAAGGCGACTGGAGGCTGGCATTGTAGCTTGGAGCCGGTGGTGAACACTTCGAGCATTAGCAGTGACAATAGAATTCTGGCATTTGATTATTATTTAACTGTGTTGTTACAAAGATGTTATTAAATTAGTGTTGTAGCCGGAACATTTTTGAATGCTGAAAAATCGGTAGGCGGTCATGTAACTTTGTCGTTTTTTTAACAGAATCAAATTTTACTTAACAGTTAGATGTAGTGGGTTTTAGTAAATAAATTCGTAAAATTTCAAATTAAAATTCCAAACGGTTGCTGAAAAAACAGCGTGAAACTTTAGGGGTCCACTTTTTTGCCGCATCCTGTAGTGCCGTAAACTACATGTACGTAGAATGTAACGCATACTCCATTCACCATGAGCAAAGATCCGGTCCATTTTCAGGCCGCATGAGTAGCTGCAATCAAACCAGGATATTCTATCAAGTACGACTAAGCATCATAACCTAAAGCTATTAGCAAATGGCAAATTCGATCTGCAACGTCAAAACCGTGAAAGGCAGTTTAGTTGTAAAAGCAGTAGACAATCTGACGAAACTGCAGACTGTCCAGAACGCAGCAGCGCGTGTCGTGACCGGAACTAGGAAGTTCGACCACATCACTCCAGTGCTGCGTCAACTTCACTGGCTTCCGGTTTGCCAGCGAATCACCTTCAAGCTAGCGATGATCACTTTCAAGTGCCTCCATGGTCTGGCGCCGTCATACCTGGCAGAAGTGTGCACCCCGGTCTCGTCTGTCGTCGGCCCGGGCAGGTGGCAGCTGCGGTCGGTAAACAGCGGGGCACTCGTCGTGCCGCGCACAAGGACCACGATCGGTTAGAGGAACTTTGCCGTGGCTGACCGGGCCACTTGGAACAGCCTCCCCGTCGACCTGCGGACTTCATCACTGTCCAGAGATACATTTGCGAAAAAACTCAAAACTCATTTATTTGGCTGCGAGCGGTCTCGAGGTCTTCTCTAATTGGGCGCTATACAAATTGACATATTCATTCATTCATTTATTCATTCAATCAAATGCGTTAATCTGGATTAGTGCTTAGGGAATACGAACAAAATACAAATGAATGTTCACAATATGCATCAATATGGTTAGAAAATTTAACGTGCTCCTAAAAAGTGACTGCAGAGTGCCCAGTTTTGACTATACTACGCACTGCACGGAGAAGCAAACCAAATATCAATAAACGGGAAAACGAAAATCCGATAAACAATCAATCATCTAATTCGTGTTACAACTTGACAAGTAGTAGGCTAGTCTGATTGTTATCAGTTATCGGTAGTGTTATTTCCATGAGCGATCGACAACGTAGCTAGCACGTTTGCTAACCGCAGAACCACGTTGGCCTACTCTTGTCAAAGTATCAGTATTATTGCATGCAGTAACTGCTTAGGCCGAGATGACGATAGATCGACGATGTCAAAAACGTGGAAAATGTTCTCAAACGTCAAAACGCAGGAGCAAAGGGAGGACTGTTGTATCGTCGTCTATGTTCACCGACCCTCAGCAATGAGGACGGCCGAAGGCAAAGCAAGGTGCCAAGGCCTGCAGGCTTTAAGTGCCTTGCGTGACCGTAGCCATATATTCGTGACTGTGATATACCGGCCGACCGAAAGCACGGTATTACAACAGCAAACCAACGCACACGCACTAAACACGACATAACTGTGAAAACGGTCTACTAAAATTAAACGAAAATGAGTAAAATCTTAGACAAAAACAGCTATGTAATAAAAATGAAACTTGTCCGTATTTTGGTAAAATATGAAAACGCTTTGAATTTCAAAATTATTCTTTCATGGACGAACTCTGCAACAGTTATCAGTTATTAGTTATTACTTATCAGAAACTGCACCACAACCAAGAGCACGACAAGAAAACGGCAAACCAGCGAGTATAATAGGCCTACACGCACTGAAAACTGAAGAGAACGTGACAGCGATAAACCAGATAACCCAAGAAGTCATTCAGTTTGTTAAGTACCATGGTGTGCTGCTGTTAAGGTACGGTAGGCTTAAAGGTCCGGTACCTGATTAAGCGCTGCTAACATTATTATGAGCCACACTTCTGACCAGAAGCGCTTCACAATCTCGGAAGTGACAGCTGATTGACACGAGTTGTGGTATCGCAGCGCTATATGCGACCATCCATCGTCCGCACCAGCGAATAGTAGGCCTATATATTTGGCATTGAGCACTAACCCAGTCAGCGACAGACAGTCTGTGCAGTGGCAGTTTTGGTCAGAACATTTAATTAGAATCAGTTTCCGTGTTTCAGCTGCAAAATGGTACATCGAACGCATTAAATGGAATTTGCACTTTGCGCACGCGCATTTTAACTATCAAAATGGGCTTTCAGCACACGCGTACGGTGGACCGTTATTGTTACTTCGCGGCCGTATTCGTCGTTGCTGCAGCCAGGCCTCCACTAGATGCGAATTCGATCGACTGTGCTTTGCGAAGTGGAAACTATTGATCGGTAAGATCAATAATCGATTCAATTTGCAGGTGTGCAGGTGCTGCTTATTGGTCGAGCTTGCTGTTGTTTGTTACGCTCACGTACTGCTAATAGGGTGTTCACACGATCCAGCAAACGTCCAGCATTAGCACGTGTATTTTGAATACATTTGCTGGATGTTTGCTGGACGTTTGCTGGATCGTGTAAACACCCCATAATGTACGAGTGCAGTGGGCACGAATGCGGCTGCTACTGAAAACGGATGGGAAACGTCCCAACGGTGTTTACCAACATTCGTGTAAAAGAAATGGTTTGACAGTTTGAAACGTTTTCAATGCAGGTCTACAAATTTGTCCTCTGCTTCTCTGTCTAAATAAATGTTTGTAATTTTACTTTACAGTAGTTTTTGTAGCTAAAAACACAAATTTACAACTAAGCCTATGCAGTATTTTCAGTGCATTGCAATATTTTTTTGCATTTTATACTTGCCCTATTACACTTTTGAAAACAAAGCGCAGGACACGCAAAAAAATCGAACACGATCTTGCGGTTTCTTGCCTTACACATGGATGGGTTCGAGACCAGCATTTTCAAGGTCAAGACAGCGGCCAGGCCACTGTTTTCGACGCCAAGACCACTAATAGAAAAGTAAGCAAAGTAAGTATGGCAGTTGTATACTGCACATTAAATGTCAGTTTATCGTGTTCAAACCCAATAAACCATAAAAATGCTCAGACAAACACAGTTTCAGTGTTTCAGACTAGTTACCCGGTACTTCAAGACGAGCTATAACAGTCAAACCAGAAATAAACGTCAATATGGTTCTAATTTCATTGCAAAGAGCACATTCGTTACAACTTGCCTGTAACTTACGGGTAACTTACCGGTAAACGACGCACAACACTAAAACCCAGACGTCGAGGCCAACGCCAAGGCCAGACCTTTTTTGAGGCGATAGTCATGATATTTGTCCTCGAAATGGAGGACAGTCCTCGACGACTCCATCCCTGGCCATACATCGCTGAGTTGCAGCGTCGCGGCCCCACGGCCCCACTTTTTATCAGGAGAATTACACCGGTGTATCAGTGCGTCGTGCGATGCTATCTGTGTGACGTGTGCAGGCATCAATGCTCACGAAGGCATGAACGTGCTACAGAATGCCGGCATAGCGCTTGCCATGTGCTTCACTATCCTCGGTCTAATTATCTTTCTCGTCAACATCATCAAGTTCAAGTGCGTCAAGCATTCGTCCAGCTAGTGAAGTCACACCACCATCATCATGAGCAGCTGATGATGAAGATGAAGATGAGGATAATCATAGCTCGGCGTCGTGGGATAAGAGTAGGCGGGACTGGCTGAAAGTTGCATTTTTTTCCGACAGACTCTGGGAATTTCTGACAGAGGAGGTTTTCACGTTGCTGCTCTAAATTTCAATTCTTTCGCAAAATTTCCCCGCAAGTGGAGTTTTTCAGCTTCGATTTTTATACGAACATTTTACGACAAAAAGATTTTTGACAACCAAAAGCTTATGGTGGTCAACTGCCTCTCCTTTTGCTTTTTCGTCTTCCCTGCTACGATACCGGTTAGGACACTGATGGTGATGGAGACTGTGTTAGAGTGGCGGTAGGCCTAGTGATAACTGATGACGCCAATCGGCATCGCATGCAAATTCGACTGTCAACAGTAGCCTACTGATGCGTTAGGTTTTGAAGCGGACTCTATCGATTGTTGATAGCATAGCCAGTGATCGCTTTTCAACAATCTTAGAACTGATTGCGTTCTGAACGACGTTACCTCATACAAACGCATATGATCGTTAGTCGAACTTCGGTATAATGGCAGCTAAAATAGTTTTGCCCACAGGGTCATGTTTAAAATCCCATTAGGCTCTGTTTGGCCGGTCTTAGCCAATTGGCGGTTTTGTTTGTTCCAACTACCCATGCAGTGGCATAGCCAGAAATGTGAATTGGGGGATCTTCTCCCTTCTTCTTCCTTCCCGTTTTTTCTCAGGATTGCCGTAAATATGAAATTTTTTATCCATATTCATATCCTCATCCACGGATTTTCCGTGCATATCCATGGATATTTTCATATCTCCAGACATATCCTATGTACATGTAGCCGCTGAATTTCACAAAGTAGGCTACAGCAGGAGCATTGGGTAAAGTAACTTAGGCTACCTCCAAAGAGGACGTGGATATACCTCGCCCGAAAATGTTATAAAATAAGCAAAAGTAAAAAATAAACACAGTTGAATTAAAGTGTTTAGTCAAGCATGTCCCCAACTATCATGGAAATCTTTATAATTTTAGTGCCCCGTTTTTCCAGGACGCAGGCTGCATTCGTTGCATATCATCCCTAGAGTGGAGTGGACGCCACTATGGCACACAGTTTCTGCTTCTTACTAGCGCTAAAATGTTGTAAAACAAAAAAGTCTGTAGGCCTAATTATGCTATTTTTACAAAAACTCAAAGTTGAAATTGCAAAAGACAGACGGTCATAAAGAATCACTTCACTTAGTCAAGTCTCCGCCCAGTATTTCAGCTTCATACCAATCAGCTCCATCCTTTTTCATTTCCTTCTTTAACTTATTTTTACTGACAAAAATTTCTAAACGTTTTAACTACTTTATGTACTTTACTCGTGACGGATGTGGACTTACTTACAAGGGGGAGGGACCAAGCCCCCGCTTATGGCCCGGCATAATGTTTTTATTTTTAAATAGGTACTAGAAACTTTAAAAAATAATTGAAACTGTTGCCATACGATCTCATATTGTAAGAGTATAATGCACCTAATGCGATTTAGGCTAGGGCTCCGCCCCTGCAAACCCCTCTGGGGAGCTCACAGCACTCCCCCGGACTCCTTAGCTGGAATATAGGGGGTCCTACTTCTAAGGCGAAAGAGAAATGAAAAGGGGAGGAAGAGAGGGAACGAGCGGCAAGAGACGGGAAAGGAGGGAATGAAAGGAAGGGAAAAGAGAGAAAAAAATCGAGATAAGGTGAGAAAAAAAGAGAAGAAAATAAAAATGGAAAATAGGGGAGACCCCAAATTCATATTTTTGGCTACGCAACTTTTGCGATATAACTAAGCCACGGTGTATGTATAACAAGCTATATATGCTAACGCCCTGTAAAAACTAAACAAAATGCACAAAAAATGAGACTCAAATTTAAGTAAACACTGATTCCAGTATTATAGTTCTTGCTATCTTTGTTATAAACCATCCTTTCAAAAAAACCTTCACATACCAGTACAGCATTAATTAGCATTCCCTACTGATGTTCTATCATCACTCCACATGTGTTAAAATCAGCGAAAAGTTGTCAGTTGCTAAGCTACGCAGTTCAAATGTCCGATATGCTACAGTAAAATGATAATGCACATACGAATATAAACATGCAAAACGCGCATCCATGAAGAAAACAACTGCACGAACAATTATAAAAAATGTGGGGTTTTTGTTCAGTACAAAAAAACAGTGGCGTCATGGGCTAAAAAATAGGAAAGGCAAGAAGTAGCAATTTTTCGACAGACACTGTGAACTTCCGACAAACAGTTTCAATAGATTAGGCTAAGTGTTGAAAATTTCAATTTTGCTTTTGCATTTTCGAAACAAAAGGTTTTAACCCCAAATTTTGTATCTTTGGACGACAATTTTTGTCTGACAAAAAAAAAACTTTCCAACAATTTTTCGACAGCCGAAAATTGCCCTTCCCTCCCCCGCGGCCAAAACGCCATTGGTACAAACACAGAAAAGTAGTTCCAAGCGGCTAAAGAAGAAAGCGGCGGATCGAATAAACGAGACATCAAAGCGCACTAATATCACGTACACATAGTCACAATAATCAAAGTCGGCATGCAATGGTTGCAGAAAGGTGACTGCGCTGTCCCCACCAGCCCCCTTTCCTTTCCCACCGGCACCAAAAATTGTAGGTTACAAAAAGTAGGCGGTGCAGAAAGTTGCAATTTTCCCACAGATGCTGTCAATCTCGGGACAGAATTCTGACATCCAGCTGCAGATGTTCGACAAAGTGCTCAAAATTTCAATTTTCCCCCACATTTCCCCAAAATGATTTTTAAAACCCCCAAATTGTGCATTTTCTAAACGAAACTTTTCCGACAAGACAAAACGTTTTACGACAAATTTGTGACAGCCGAAATCTAATCCGCCCCGCGCCAAGAGGTCACTGGATGATGTACGCACGAGTGCACAAACTAAGTAATACTGACTACAATTACAGTTGGCTGTCTTACTGACATTATAATTATCTCAATAGCTTTAAGGTTCAACCTTCACCGACGAAACTAACGATTAACGAGGACGCGCAGTCGCGCTGGTGGCTCTGCTTGCAGCAATGTGAGAACAACACATTGTTTGATCTTATTTTTGGCTAAACCGCTAAAACCGCTAGCTTAGGCTATCGGCGGCGGCGAACGGTGGCGGTTGTTGTTACTGCGGACACCGGCCGTTTGTGTCGATAAGGCCTACTCGAAAACGTTATCCTACTGGATATTATGCTGTCGTATGTCATTCGTAGTATTTACGTGATAGTGACAGTCAAACAAACGTAATAGGCCTATCTGATTTGCATGTTGCAACTGTAAGATACACAATGCTGGAAACAAAATAATTAATGCAGTAAACACAATTTACAATAGTAACAGTGTAGAAAAAACATCAGCGGAAACAGACGAAGATCAAGGTCGATAAGTTCATAAACGATAAAAACATACACGGCCGGTGATTAAGCATTAATTTTCAGCATTACCGTTTATGACAGAATCAACCTTTGTTGCTATAATAGAAACATAAAAAAAACATATTAAACAAAATCACAAAATGCAACCTTTTTCACTTTTGTCGGCCATAAAAAATCATTAATAGGCAAAAACAAACTCGGTTTACGACGGCAAATAAAACAAGTCCGGGAAATAAGGCCTAATCGACTGCTTTGTTAATACACTGTTGGGCATAAAAAACACACCAAATTTTTTTACCATAACTTGAAGAGGGCTATCCAGTTTTAATAATTTTTAGTACACGTATTTATGACACAATTGGCCATCAAACGGCCGTTCAGTTTTCTACCTCACTCAACATCTGCTTCTGCATTACCTGGGAAAAACAGAAAAAGATAAAATATGCATTAAAATCAACAAAAAACTGTATAAAATTTCATTTTTCCAGATATGTGGCCACCAACAGCCAATCAATTACAAGGTTTGACTGCTGTGTAGCAGCACGTCTATTAAATAAGCATAACATTCAGGAATATTAATAAATTCAAGAAGCAATTGGTGAAGTCTGCATTGGTTTTGAGCAGAACGTTATCGACGCTGCTATCAACGAATGGAGAAAGTGTCTTTGAGCCGAGCCCATGTTCGTGGGCCAACATTTCAAACATTGTTGTAAGCGTTTAAAAATGGACAATTAGATAAACTATCAGCTAAAACCGATAAAAAAATTTCGACAAAATGTGTGTTTTGTGTGTTTTTTGATTAAGCAATAATACCAGTGGTTAAAAATGCAATATTTTGTTCGTTTTCTTTCCCCAGGTAGTGCAGAAACAGACAATAAGTGAAATAGGAAGCTAAACAGTCATTTGATGGTCAGTTGTATCAGGAATATTCGTACGCAAACTTATTAAAATTGAATCACTTTTCTTCAAGTTATGACGAAAAAAAATTTGGTGTGTTTTTTATGCCCCACAGTGTAATTATGTTGTTAACCGCGATCAGTGTTGTCGATGTTGTCAGTTGTGTGACTAAGTGAGGGGATAGGCTAGTTGTCTAGGTCATTCGTGACATGTGAAAAACGTTTGTTTTTACGTTTTTTTAATTCTTGGGCCACCTTTTTTTGTTTTTTTAACGTTTTTTACGTTTACGATTCCTGATAGTTGTCTTCACCACGACACCGTCGATCTTCATGGTCTCCGTGACACTTCCGTCACGCTTTACGACTCTACAAGCAAAACAAGAAATTTGAGCTAATGCCCCGAGCTCACGGGGCGTGCGAAAGCCTATAGCAGTTCCTGTTCGCAAACTGTCATTCTATCTCCAGCCATTTCGTCGCGACTTTTACGGGGGTACCGCTCTTTGATGCCGGTGTGCGCAGGTTTCCTTAAACCTAGAAAATCGAGACTTGGACCGTCGAAATGTACGTTCAATCCTGAAAATTTTATATGCAGCTTGTCCATGTCTATCTCAATTGGTTTCGGCGCAATTCGCTTTTGCAATGTGTCCCGCAGCCCGAAATCGCTAAAAAAATTCACAAAACCCCCTATTTTGGCGTTCAAGGTCATTCAAAGTTATTGAATTTGGCGGCAATCGAGAGCCAGAGTACGACTTTCTATTAGTGATTAATAGTAACCTAGGCCCTATCTTGCACCGTTACTGAGATACAGCGACTTATTGGCCAAAAATCGCAAATTTTGCCCACCCCCTCTCATTTAGCGCTCTTGTTCGGGGTGACCCCTTTCGAATTTATAAAAAAGCTTTACGGTTCCTCGAACTTGAGTCTTCTAGGCAGCCGACGGTGAAGATTTGGTGATCCTAGCTTGCACCGTTTTTGCCTGATCCACCCGTGTGTCAGACGGAGAGACGTACAGACAGACAGAATTGCGATGGCTAAGACTTCGCGCGTAAAAACGTCTGTCACTGGTAATGATTTTTGAAACCCAAAAGCAACGACCTTCACTTGACTCATAACGACATATGATGAACTATCGTTTTCCGATGGAGTCAATGTCACATTAGTAAGTCTTGGGATGGACTGCAGAACTAACGATTAACGAGGACGCGAACTCGCGCAGGTGGCTTTACTTGCAGCAGTGTAAGAAAAACACATTGTTTGATCTTATTTTTTCGCTAAACCGCTAAAACTGCTAGCTTATCGGCAGCGGCGAACGGTGGCTATTTCGGGGACTACCAGCGGGTCGGATCGGATGCCGATAGGGTAAAAAATTGAAATATACGGGTCGGGTCGAGTACGGAAAATTTGTCTTACCGACAAGTCTCAACGACCTCCCCTGCGTCGTTGACCCAGGACTGACACTCATATGACGCGCCATCTCTGCCACAGAACCATTTAGCAACATTTGCAGCTGTTGACAAATAAATTTATTCATTCACTAACTCGTTTAACCGGCCAACTTTTTGAAGTTAGGCCTACTTACTTAACGTCAAGCTATCCTCAAGTCAATCTAAGGACCACATGCATGCATAGATGTAAAAAAAACGTTCAAGAAATAATTTAAAACAAGAAAACCCAGCTGTCGCTAAGGAAGACGCGCTGCAGTCTTTACAGTTTCTGTTGTAGTACTGACCTTCACAGTCATTCAAGGTCCATGATTCTCATCTCATGTGAAAAGGCGTATGTCACTTCCTATTAGTAACTAATAATAACCTTGGCCCTATCTCTTACCGTTTCCGAGATACGGTCACTTATAGCTTAAAACTTTTAATAGAAAATTGTGGCCCAACCGCTGCAAATGAAGACATGATTACTATTGACAGCTTACAGGAAGTTGCCAGCGCCCTATCCGTAAGTACCATCGCCGATCCCCCCCCCACAACTTAACGTTTAGCCACAATACATCCGTTACGGACAGACGGACAGACAGACGATAAACGACACATCGTGCCATAGACGCTCTACAGCTATGCTCTACACTCTACAGCATAGGCTCCTGCCCTACGCTGTAACTATAATATTAATTATATATTAAAAAAACTGCGAGCAATTCATTTAATGTTGTATAAGCGCTGATGTAAAACGGCAAAAATCAAAAAGTATAAGCGCAAACTAATGTATTAGCTTAGTCATTTAATCTGTTCTCAGTAGCCAGATACAGTTGTCTAAGCTAATGCATAATGTTCGTGCTTATACTTTTTTGATTTTTGCTGTTTTACATCAGTGCTTATACAACATTAAATGAATTGCTTACAGTTTTTTTATATATAATATTTGCGGTTTTATTAAAGTTTGAAAGGTCACTGAACAAATACTTTGTACACAATAACAACAACAACTACTACTACTACTACTGCCTCCACCGTCTTGTATTTTGTTATTTGTTTAATATATTGGCAAGCCTGTATGTGGGACCACAAATCTACTCTACATACCAAATTTCATGCAGATGGGTGATAAAGCAGTTATAAGTGATGAATGACATTTAAAATGGCGACCACCGCCATCTTGAATTTACTACCTTTTTCGATTCTAGTCACATGATTTATTTCCAGTAGCAACTAACCACATTTCTGCAAAATTTTATGAACCTTTTTCAGTCGGCAGCTGATTTGTTATGCTTTGTGTAAATATATAAAATGGTGGTCGTCGCCATGTTAAATTTCATTTTTGTTAGATTTTATGGCATAACTACATGTAAAACGTCAAACTAAGCTCGCATATGAAATTTCGTGCAAGTACGTGCAATAGCAACGAAGTTATGAGCGATAAATAAAATTCAAAATGGCGGCCGCCGCCATCTTGAATTTATTACTTTTGTCCATTTTGATCAAATGGTCTATTTCCGGTGGCAGCCGTCTACATTACTGCAAAATTTCATTCATCTACGTCAATCGGCGGCCGAGTTGCTGTTTGTGCAAAAATCCAAGATGGCGGCCGCCGCCATTTTGGATTTGATTTTTGTTCAATATTTTGGCATACGTGCATATAGGACCTCTAGCGTAACACACATGCCAAATTTCGTGCAAATATGTGCAATAGTAAACAAGTTGTAAGCGATAGATGAAATTCAAAATGGCGGCCGCCGCCATCTTGAATTTATTTTTTTGTCTATTTTGGTCAAATGGCCTATTTCCGGCGGAAGCCGTCTACCCTACTGGAAAATTTCATTCATCTACGTCAATCGGCGGCTGAGTTATTGCTGTTTGTGCAAAAATTCAAGATGGCGGCCGCCGCCATCTTGAATTTTGAAATGCTGGACCACCCACGAAGTCCATTTGTGCACCTGAAATTCCCCTTCAAATTTCGTGTTGATCGAGTGCGTACTTTTCGATATATCGCGATTCGAAAATTTCGCAAATTTGGCTTAAAATGCTTATTCAGGCCCCAAAAATCATGTTTTTGGAGAGTTTTGACCCCCAAACATTATTTTTTATCATCGAGACCCCCAAAAGACCCTACCTTACGCCGAAACACGCGTTTTGAGCCACAAACGGTCGTGATCGGTCTTCTAGTGTGACCTGTAGGCGTGAGCAAGTATACAAAAAAAGACAGAACAAAAAGTAACGGAAAATGCCTTCCCTACGCAGACCCCTTTCCCGTCGTCCCACATCAACCAAATTTTGCATGTGGGGTCGTATCCCGGATATCTTTCTTGATTTTGAGTTTCATTAAAATCGGTTGAAAATGTGGGAGCTGTGGGGGTCGAAATTTTGGCCTTCCCATTGACTTGGCACATCGCTTATAGGCCTACAACAGCTTGTTGCTATCGCACAAGTCGTGATAATGTAGGCCTACCCGCTGACGCTGACGATTCGATTACCGGTACCGACGATTTGGATCTGCTGATAGTTCTGACGGCGGCGCGACCTTGAGCGACTGGCACGACGAGCACAACTTGCCTGTCGGCGAGTGGACGGTCGGCGGTTCCTCGACATGGCTACAGTCACAAACAACAGCCACATGTAGGCTACATGCATATTGAACGTCTAAATATTCAGCTATTTTTTAACGAAGAACTAACGGCGAATTACGTCTGAAAAAAACCTTGAATTCTGAAACTCATATAAACCGTAATGTGTGACTTTATTTTTTTCACCGACATTGTTCGCCATTAAATTTTTAATAGGGCAGCAGCTCACGCCTGCGGCCAAAAATTTTAATCATTTTTTTGTACAATCAACTAACCGAATTTGATGCAGGTTAAACAGCAAAGGCAAATCGGGACCAAATGCGAAACATTCATCGTCGATTCGTCGGCGGGTGATAACCGACCCTGCGCGGGTGAGCAGGTGATGAGATGAGTTGCGGGGCGGGTGACTTGGTTGGTAGGCCTGAAATCGTAGAGCGACAATAATAGGACCGGTAGTTGCTATGGTTACAAACTCGACTGCTGGAGAAGCGACAATAGACCGAACATCACAGGCTGCGCGGTAGCGCCAGCCCTGCTGTAAGGGTGACCAGCCATTTCAATGGAAAACCCCAAAATTTGACACCTCGTATTTCCCAAACCCCTTAATTTTTCCACACCAAAATTTGCACAGATGATTACGTCCAGCATATCTCCTGATGTGCAAAATTTAATGAAAATCCATTTACGGGGGGGGGGGCTTCCCCACGAATAACCGGTCCTATTCCACTGCCTTGCACAACTC
>Ga0209367_1002635_pt1 | contig 23854 bp, 7 predicted proteins | sample WorMetLIZISLAND2_FD_187412 | JGI IMG/M metagenome (GOLD analysis project Ga0209367, IMG submission 187412) | Marine gutless worms symbiont microbial communities from Max Planck institute for Marine Microbiology, Germany - Olavius geniculatus... ... | reverse complement strand
CATTAATAAGTGTGCCAAAAATTATTATAATCGGACATTCATTGTTCCAGTTATTGCAAAAAATGTAGTCACATGCTTTTTTTGAGACACAGTGTAGAAATCCTAGCTATCGCCGTTTTGATACAGTGCCAGGGTGTGACGGACGGACGGACCGACGATCAGACAGACAGACATCTCTACGGTAGCTAAGGTGCGCTTAGCATAGCAGTCGCACGTAAAAATTTAACGCCTAATTTTTTTCACAATTAGGCCCCCTATAGTTACTTATTGGTTAATCGTATGATTTAATTTCCTTAGCGTAAAAATACCAGCCAAAACAACAACTACCGTCCTACAAACACATCTTACTTATAATGAATTGTTTCATCTTTTAAACCACAGCAATGCCTTTTATGTACAGTAACACACCCGTAAATACATTATGTAGCATTATAAAAGCTGCGACTAATATTATAAACACGTACGCCAACGTGACAGCTCGGTAGGCTACGAACTGAAGTCACTCAAATCAGTTTTTACTATACAATGTGTATAATAGATGGAACACATCACGTTGTACGTACTCGATACACTCTGACGCTGTGTAATGTAACATCAAGAAAAACGCACACAAGGGATTACGATCAATGTATGGTGACCACTTCCCAGACACTATGACAATTCCCTGACGATTCGCGGCACTCCTGAACATTTCAACTAAAATATGACATATATATACACAGTGGGCGATAAAAACGTGGCACTTTACTTAAAACTGATCAATAATTGGCGAATATATGGATAAAAGTAAAGTGAGACGTTTTTTTGGCCCACTCGGCATATAAAAATATCACAAACTAAAACACAAGTAAGCAAAAGTTAGCAATAAACAGCATGAACACATACACCAACAATTTTTAGGGAATTTTTTGGACAGTTTTCCCAGACAAAATTTTTTTCTTGACGTTTCCCTGATTTTGATTGAAATCCCTGACATTTCTCTGTTTTCCAGACAAGTGGTCACCCTACATGACTAGGAAAGTCATTGAATTAGCTGCATAACCAATATTACTAAAAACGCTAGCTGTTACATCAATAAAGCTGCACCGATACTTCACACAGAGCAAAGTCACCAAAAGTACGCGATACGTACAAGAATAGATACAAACAGTGCTGGCTGTTACAAACCTCCGCAAACAACGATGTTGCCATCTGGCGGATGTGACAGAGCATACAGCAGCTGTGGGTACATAATCTGGATCTGGATTCAGGAACCCTGCATCTGAATCCTGAAACAGTCTCAGTAGCTACCAAAATTTAAGCAGCTGGTGCCTGTACCAAACCATACGCAGAATTTTACAAAAATCTGTTCTTAACTAGCTGAGACGCTGCAAAATGTCACCTTCCGTTCTATCTCATATGCCTAACAGCAAAAAACTGAGGATTGCGATGCAGAATCCATGACTCCGGATCAACAACGAAATGAACAACCCCTGCACAAAATTTCATCAAAACCCAAAACTTCAGAACTTTTTGAGTAATGTGGCCAACAAATAGATGAAGAGACAAAAAGACAGCTATTAAAACATCATCTACCACAGTTTCATATTCAGGGTAACCACTCTCCAGTCATGATCAAATTCCCCGACTTTTCCAGACATTTTAAGGGAACATAGACGAAGTATCGCCCCTCACAACAGTAGCGATATGACGTCTATTGGCAACAATTTTCGTTATTTTCCAGAGAATTAACTGACCAAATTTAGTGCAGTTTAAACAATAAAGGCAAACAAAAGCGGCTTACTAGCACCACAAATTTAAAAGTATGGAAGTACAAGTCTGCGAGCAAAGCGAGCAGAAAAAAATGGAGTTGAATGCAAATATTCAACTAGTAATGAACAGTTTTGGGACACTTTTCCCTGACAAGATTTTTTCCCTGACATGTTTCAAATTCCCTGACATTTCCAGGTTTTCCAGACAAGTGGTCACCCTGCATATTATTTTCACCAAGATTTACAAGTGGTAGCAAAACAATCTGAATTACCACAAATAGTTTATAATCAGCCACAGCTGTATGCAATTTGAACATGTTCTGAGGTACACAGGTAGCTATTCACACAATGAAAGCGGTGGACATATTATGCGCTGCAGTCAAAATTACGCACGTTCTTACACAGGTTCCATGACAAAGTTTACATGTGTCCATTCTTGTACTGACTAAGTACTAAATGTCGAGACATACAGATACATGTAAATCGGTGTGAAAATGCGAGCTCACAAAACGCTACAATGACGAATCTAAAGCACGTACACTGCACAGTGCATTCAAAGGTTATGTTCCACTAGTGCCAGCTGCCAGATCTCACCAATGTCACGACCACAGTGAGTACAGATAAGGAACTTATCAGTCAATTGTTAGACACTAGTCAGTTTGTCTAATCCATTCGATCTGGTCCGATCTGGTCCGCACACCTACTACCCTGACATACTTCATCATCTGTCTCGTATATGCAACTGCTATATGATGAAATTTAACGATACTATAGCAAGCTAGATGTTTTCCACAACAGGTTCGCCACCCCCTGTGGCAAGGCCAAGCGAACATGCATTTTTTACTCACTTTGAACTTCAAAATTTGATGGAGACGTTTCTGGTTATTTTATACAAAGTTTCCAAGACTATGCTGACAGGGAGAAAGATTCAGTCAAACCCATTGAAACTGGCTTGTTTATAGGCATGGTTAGTGCATATGCATCAAAATACATGCACCATCTATGCTGCACAAACTCTGTACAATACAACAACAATTAATGATCAAGCTACACGTAACTGCTAACATAATTAAATTATCAGCGTTTCTTCATATTAAACTGCAGGCACAAGTATTCAAACACCAGTTTAACCGCTGGTTACTTTTCGCTCTATGCTTGAATATTTTTCATGAACATTCCAGCACAGACTGCAAAAAGCAAAAAAATCTGCAATTCAAGATTCACAAGCGAAACCCATAAAATATGTATGTACGCAAGTGTTGTTGATGGAAGAACAGTAAAAATTCTGGCATCAGCATTTACTGAAATAATGACACTAAGGTCAATAATTGGGACATACGGTATGCTAGTTAGTTGGTTAATTAATGCATACTTGAAATACAGAATTAGAATGATAAATTCATGAAGACAAATAATATGCTACTATACAGGCAGTACAACATTATATCATTTCTGTCAAAATGCACAGTACTTCAGTCAATTACAGAACCACTTAAAGGTCCGTGGACGCCAAAATTAACATATACATTTTATCCATTTTCCTGAAAGTGCAGAATTTTCTGATAACTTTGACAGTAATATCGGCGCCCAGCGTTTTGTCAACATGGAAAAATTTACCTTTGAAGTCGACGATCTACGAAAACGACGTAGAAAACGCGCCGCCATGACGGCCTGCGATGACGTCATGAGTTCAGCCTATAGACGCCATGAATTAATATTCATGACGTCTATAGGCTCTTCAGCCTATAGACGCCATGAATTAATATTCATGACGTCTATAGGCTATGGCCTAGCGTAGAATGATGACGTCATCGACTAGCCATTAATATTCATGATCTATATGGGCTAGAGTCATGACGTCATTGCAGGCACTGATGGATCAGAATATTTCGCATAACGTAACGTAATGCCGCATTTCGTTTGAATTCACGCACTAATTTCATATATTTATGAAGCTCAAATCAACATATTATATATGCGAGGTTAAATGTCTAATTTAAATCTACAGAAATTGCACAAGTGAGTTTGACCGTGGCCATGGACCTTTAACTGTATGCACACGAAAAGTAACACCACAAGTTAAAACGTTAGGGGACCGAGAGCTGCAAATTTCCGACACAGTAAAATTATCAATGCTCCAAATTTCAATTTTCCCCCAAATGCCCCCAAAATTGAAGATTTTTAGCCCCAAATTTTGTATTTATCGAAGAAAATTTTCAGACAAGAACAAAATTTGTTGGAGAACTTTGGAAAATGGCAACTGCCCCTTCCCTGTCACGATGCCACTGCAAACAAACCGCAACATACAAAACGAAACATTAACGTACAAGCATGCTGCTTAGTTGGTACAACAATCTAAGTCAAAAAACAAAAACTCAGAATATGGGACTGAATAAGAAAAGAGAAGAACACAAGCAAACATCTGAGCACCAAATATAAAATCTAGCAAGTCCGATGTTAAACAAGGTTCACACTTAAACAATCTAATCTAACTTGATTTACAATTTAGCAACAAATGTAAGACATTGACAAAATGGTGAACAATGCATGACCACAAAACAGCCATTCATAACAGCACCCATTCTACTATCTGAAACATAACTCATTACAGCGAAACGGTAGTGCTTATCAATCCAGTATGCCCACATACTGGCCAAAGAAATAAATCCCACTGTATTCAATACATACCATATGACACAAAAAATTCAAACAATAACTAGATTTGAACAGAAAGTAAAAAAACATACCATTTAGCAACTTTTACAACAGCATGGTTTGTTTAAATTCATGAACAGATAAACTTCAGAAAGTTGTGTCTAACTGTAAAGAAGCACTTGAGTAACAAAGTACGAGATTAGAAATGAGTCTACTACATGCCAAGTTCCTTTGTCACAGGGGTTTTGAGCACAGACGTGATAATAGGCAAATGCCGGTATGGATGGAAATCAGCTCACAAAATCTTTGAAGATATTCACAGGTTGAAGCAATAACTTGATAAATCATATATTTATCTATAATACAGCCCTTTTTATTGGTGACATTTTGGCAACAGCTGCCACCTTCGTCTGAACGACTGTCCACCAGGTGTCGCTGTGGCAGACAGTAGGTAATCATAGATGTGTGGAAGTTGATAGGACTCCTCGTCTCGATTCATGGACTTGTCTTGTTCTTTCCTGATGTGTATCGCTTCCCTGATCCATCGATCCAACCTGTTGCTTTCTCTGTCAATCACCTTAGTATGGTCCCAGTCTATGATGTGGATGAGAATAATGGCATGATCTCTGACTGCAGACTTAGAAAAAAAGGCAGCAGCAGTTGCCGAAATGTCAACAATAAAAAAGGTTTTATTATAGATAAAATATATGACTTAACCAGCTCACAAAATGTTTTATTGACAAGCAAGTTTCAACTTCAGACCCGCCATAGTTCCTGATATGTAATTCGGCTAAATAACCTGGTGAAAAATTCTGCTCCGTCACTCTGCTGCATGACGCAAAAAACTCAGACAGCATCCATAACGATGCCACATGCCATCAGTGCATTATCCATGATCAACATTATTACATCATCAGTTAAACTTTTATTACTGTATTGATGATAACACTAACAGTTGTCACCATACATTGGTTGAAATGTCTCTACTTCCGTATATAATAACGACAGCAAAAATTTAAAAATTTTATGTAACATTTCCACTTCTGAGGTATATGCCCATATCCTGGACCTCTTATTTTAAAAAGTCTACGGCCATATGAAATAGAAGGACATAGAAATAAAATGCATTATAAAATGTCCCCAAAATAGCTAGTCAACATAAATTCATTAGATAAACCAATCCATAAGAAATAAAACCAAATAAAGCCATGAAATAACAGACCTCAACCCAAATACTGAACTTGCAGTTGCTGCAAAAACAAGCAGCTTCCTCTTGACTCTCGAGAGACTGCTGAAATACTTATGCACCAAATACTGACACAATATACAGCATAGAACTATCCAGCTACTGCATCAAGGACTAAAATACAAACCAATGCGAAAATAATCACGGAGGCAATCACTAATTGATCGGTCGTAATACATTATACATCGTGGTCCAATAAAAACTACTTACACCCATTCAGGCTTATTACTGCATAACTTTGTCTACTGGAGTATAATTCACATAATTTTTAGCAGACATTCCTTAAAAGAAGTTCTCAACAAGAGAATATACAGATTCTAAATCTATCACTATGCCACTACACTGCCTTGTAAAATCTCAGGTTAACCTTGCTGCAAATTAACAGTGGCATACATCTGCCAAAAATTATGCTAATTGCTTATCAGCGCCAGAAACTACTGCAACATAGAGAAATATAGTTTTTAAACCATAGTTTTTATCAGAAAATAACCACTGTATTCATATCGGACAACAGAAAGAGTAATATCAATATACATCATGACACACTCATGCTGCAATTATGTACATAATGTTCACCTGCCAAATAAGCCGCATCAGAAATTCAGAATGCATTCAGTGAGAATACACACCATTTTATCAACACTAAAAAAACTATTGACATCAAATTAAAGATAAAAACGGTGACTAGAGGACACTGATAAAAATGTCTGCAAGTGGAATGATAAACCACTACGTCAACGACGAAGACAGATTGTCAGGGCAAAACCAAAACGCTGCTGTCTTCAGATAGACTGTTGAGATGATGACGCAGCCGGGTCTAATGTTAGTGCAGTTATGCCAAACAGCAGCACGGGGAAGTGTTTGACGTGCGATTGCCAGTGGGCCGACAGCTGGAAGAACTTTACACTCGACCATTCCACTCCGTCAACGCTCACTGTCAAACACACACACATGAACAGACAAGGTTTCAACTGAGTGATGGCACTAGCATACTAGCATTGTTCTGCATCAGCACTCCAAAAGAATAAAACACTTTATGAATAACCTACAATACGCCTGAAATGTTCACGCAAGTTCGTTACAACTTCTGAACGTTTCAAGTCGTTTGAAGTCGACTCAAGTTGACATGCCGCTGTCAAGTCAAGTCGAATCGAGTTGGATATGCTCAAGTCGACCGCCGTCGACTTGGGGTCATTTTAGCCTCAAGTCGGGTCACGTTTCTGTACCGCAGCGACTCCCAGGTCTACTGCTTACAACCATCAAATTTTCAAAGCGAAGTACTTTATTAAAAAGTGGTTGTTTTACCGCTACTAGCTCGATTAGCGTGAAAACAGCCGCAGATAGGCACAGACATGCTGTTCAGTATAACTAGCACTAGTGACGAGCTTTAGATTGGCGTACACATCGATGGCCTTTAATGTCTTGAATATTAAACGATAGGGGATTTTAGTGTTTTTTTTTTGCAATTTTCGGCTGCAGCATACATTTCAAGAGTGAATTGTGCTGAAATGGCTGGAGATAAACCTGGACAACCTGCATAGGCCTATGAAATTTTTAGCACAGAACGTCCACTTTTAACAATCTAAATTTTGACCTCTTAAATTCAAGAAGTCCGTACAAAGGCTCAAATTTAAATACTTCTTCAAAATGCATTATTATTCTATTGCATGCTGGACACAATTGCCCACCACATCCACTAAGTCCCTGTTCCTGCAAATGTCATCCTAAGTAACTATATGGCTAATTGTAAGCAACATACTATCATCATACCCTTCCACATCTTATCAAAAATACATTCTGGGATACTAAAAATGATAATATTAAAAAACTAATTCCACTATCTTCAGTACGTATGACCTGACAGCAAAAATGTGTACCAAAAGAGAGTGGAATGCATGCGAACCAACCTGAAAGTAGATTGTTTTGAGACTTCGAAGTGCAGACAAGCCGCGTGATTCCATCGTATTGCTGACTCTTCTTGGCTTCAGGCTCCTTCGATTTCTTCAGTCGCATTACTGCATACAAAAAGCGAACAAAAGCATGCTCTTCACTCAATTCAGTACTACTGAAAAAATAAAATTACTAAATTATTCTCAAGGTCTATGTTTTGCAGATGGCAAATGAAAACAACAAAATCATGACCATCAATATTCAGTACACTCAACTGCGATATTACTCAACTGAACAACATTGCAAATTCTGATAAAATGATAGAGAAAGAATCATTTTCACAAATCACTGAATGTATTATTTAACTAGAAGGCGCTCATAAGAGTGCACATCTCCGCCAAGTGAAGTAATTTAAACACAATGACGGCGATTACTACTACTACTATTATACCTACACCTACAACTACAATTTGAGACCAATCTAATATTATACTAATAGGCCTAGTGACTGGTGTCGAGGTCGTTACTGGAAATTGTCTCTTCGTCTATCTGGCACCATTATGGAGATATGGTGCCTCAAAGATAACGGGGTCACGACCTTGACCTTTTAGGGTCATGTGACCCTGTCATCGTCAGTCACGTGACCATTTGACTTGTGGTGGTCGACTTCCTATGGGTGGCCCATTGTGATCATGCATCTATCTGGCACCGTTATAGAGATATATGTAAAAAACTTACCAGTTTAAAACTGTGTGTAAGGACGATGTGATGATATCAGTCCTCTAAACAGGAAAAATCATTTGGGTAACTTTAAATGGGCTATGCATATGGCGTCCTTACAAGCTGACTTGAGTTGGTAATCAGTAACATAGTCTAAAGCCAAATTTCATTGCCATGGCAACGGGGTCGGTCTGGGAAAAATGCAATTGGCAGCATTCGATGGCCCATCCCCAAAAACCCCCTATAGGCACAAAAATCTACTACGCAAGCCGAGTTATAGCCAATTTTATCTCAAATTTCATTGTCATGGCAACGGGGATCAATGGGGGTCAACCGGGGGTAAATATAAATGTCACCATTAATTAGGCCGACCCCAAAAATCCTATCCTAGAACCAAAAATTACGACTCTATCTTGCACACAACAGAAGTTATGACAGTTTAAAGAATTTTTAAATTTTCCCTATAGGCACCAATGTAATTTTTTTTCAAATTTTTCGAACAAATAAGTCAAAAATTAAATTTTTATCTTGTAACATTAAAGACACTCCTTGCGCAGAACTGTGTCATTTGACGTATCAAGCGTAAAAATCGGTCTAACGGACTCACCTGTAGGCGAGTTAAGAACCAAAAAAGTGTAGTAAATTTCAAACAGGAGGGGTGTATATTTCACCTATATGGGGAGCAAAAACCCCTGGGCGGATTGAGTCCAATTTTTTTTGGTGGTCGGCGTCCACGACGTAATCACGCCATTCAAATTTGGTGACAATCGGTTTAGGGGTTATTGGTTGGCTGAGGGTCAAATTTTGCCTTTTCCCATAGACTTTGAAAATCGTCCTTACAACACTCACACCATCGTGTGAGGTGTGATATGGTGTCTCAAACTACATGTACACAGACACACAGATGCACACACAGAGGGACAAAACAACAAATCTCTTAATCTCATCCAATGTTCACTTTGTTCACCTGGGCAGAGATAATAACATGAAATCAGTATTACAGCAAAAGAGGAGAAAAAGCCTGCACCAAATCAAAGTTTGCAATGATACACACTTTTCTGTTTCTTCTCGAGCGTGACAGTCACCATGGCCAGCAGTGACGCCGCATCACCGACTGCTGTTGCAGCTGCTGCTGCTGTGCTGCTGGATGTCGCAGCTGGACAGCGGAACACACGCAGCGAATGCAGCGACATCTTCAGCGAACATTTCATCTCCTTACGACTTAACCTCTCGACCTTCTCCACCGTGGGCTCCGTGCGAGATGCAATCGTCCAGTACTCCACTTGAAGATCAAGGGCATCCGGTGCTGACAGCTCGGCTGTGACCGGAATAGATGGGCTGCTCAATACAACCACATCAACAACGTACATTAACAACCAGTGATATGTAATGAATGCAGGCCACTAAGTACTGGATACATATAGAAAAGTGGAACATGCATGCCTTATGTAGATTGAGTAATTGAACAGTTTCGACAACGATTAACTTCGACCACGTCATGTTCAATATAATCCACCCTTCATTGCAATTATTAATGCTAATCATTTCCGAAACTGTTCGATTGCTCGATCTACAAAAAGCACGTATGTTCGACAGTTTCACATGACACCTGGTACTTTGCAAAAGAAATTAATATAACAACAAATGTAACAAGAATGAAATACTAGTATTACTTAACTGCCCAAAAGAACATACATTGACAGTCATATCACAATACAACTTCAGCTTGCACGGTGACTGAACATGAACAATGACCTCGGTGCTGCAGACTGCATCGCTGAAGCAGCATTAGCGGGTGTCGGTAACTCTCTCACTTTCTCTGCCGAGTAAATCACATGAGGCGGACTGTTGGAATAATTAACAGGCGGAGACGGCGCTTCTTCCGGGTCTACACCAAAGTCAACAATCAAATCTGCTGTCTAAATTAACAGGAATAGACCCATGTGATCGCTATGGATTTATTAGCAATGCATTTGCTTTTCAATACCATACTAAATTTGCATGGTCTGGCATATTTGGGGTTCTCAGTAAATGAAGACGCATTTGTATTTATGCAAAGTGAAATACATTATCCCATATAGATAAAATTACAATTATAATCACAGCACAATCATGGCTAATAGTAACAATTCAAAACAAGTGACTGTATAAAAATCATAATTTAAGTACGACTAGACTAGACTAGAGTGCCAGATATGATGAACCTGATCCGGCAGCTGCAGCAACGTCAGGAACTCCAAGACGCACTTCCTGAAAACATACCACAACATGTACACGTAAAAAGATGACCGGTCTTGACTGACGGATGAATAAAACCAATGAATAATAAATGTGAATTAGTACAGTGCCTCACCACCAGACAATAACCCACAATATATGCAATAACAGAACAGCTTGACGAATACAAACTGCAGTAAATCGTCTATCTGAAGCCAAGAAAAAAAACATGAATGAGACTTGAACTTGGTGAAAAACAATGCCACATTATTACAACTGCAAGCATCATAAGTTACATAGTTTCTGTATGAAACAAAAAATTATGCAATATATTTGCAGAGTTAATACACATAGTTAATACACGCTGCTGATATATTGCATGGAAAATGCAGAAGTAATCCCAGCATGTACAATTGATGCTTCAATAAAGCAGATAAAAAACTAGTAATCTAAAAAAGTTAATGAAAGAGATGCTCTGATTATCGACACTTTGTAAAAGATCTTAGAAAGCATGCAAGGCATGCATAGAAGAGAATGAATAATTTAAAAAGATGCAAAACCAAACTGCAGCTGTAATTCACTGGCTAAAACTAAGCCAGATTCTATGCTGCTGAGTGAGGCCTAAAGGAGTCATTACTGGTGTTAGAAGACACAAAATGAAACAGTTTCAAATCTCCATTAAAATTGCTTTACAGTAACCTCTTGAATTCAGCATATATTATTTCAAAAAATACTTGTTTAAGAAAATTCAATTACCCAGTAATACTTACAGCAACAAATGGCACAATGACTTGACTGCTTGAGTTTTCTGAACTGCAAATAGCATCACAAATATCAAATATAATTATATAAGGCTTGCTTACATAGAAATCTGTATGATTTACACATGAAAATAAAGCCTAATGAATATATAACTTAATAACACAATAACTTAGTTAATCACAGAACTAATATTCTCTTCTCTTCGAGTCCAATTTTGCCTAAGATCAACTTAAAATCTTTTACAAATTAAACTCCAGCAAATCCGATATAACAAGTGAAATGTAACAAACTAGTAATGACTGTGTGACTATAACAAATTTGCTAATAACAGCATAATAAAGACAAAGAATAAACAAATGAACAAAGTACAGGGTGGCACAAAAAGATGGAACATACAAGCTTTATGCGGATCAAGCAATAATACAGTAATAGTAATGGTCAGCCTAAATCACTGCAGTAACGGGCGATCATAATGAACACTTAAACTGTTTCATTTGATGCCTTCTCAACACTGTTCAATATGAAAGCTTCTCACTGCACAGATCAAGGCCGATCACATTCAGTGTCCGATTCTTAGATCAACATAAAATATGCACATTCCCCCTTTTATGTGCCACCTGGTAGAACATAGAGCATAAATAAAAGACATACTTTCTATCTTTGCTGGTAAGAATTGCCTCAGACACAAGGAGCTGCATGACTTGATTGGCGCCGGAGATATAGTGGACAATCCTTGAAGCAATTTCACCAACATCTAACCAAACAAACAGAAATTATGTATTTTATACTACCGACTTAACATGAATTAAAAATATCCCACACCAAACTATCTTACATACTGAGGTTGTTAACAGTTAACCGGTCCTTCATTCAGGACCAGGCCTGAAAGTGTCGGTCCAGTTAACCATAATAACAGACCACACCAGCGGTGCCACAACTCTTGCCCGCCCACTCCTCTCGCGGCAGGTGTTATCAGCTGTGATCAAAGGGCAGCACTGTACGCCCCAGGTGAGGAAGAGGGTGAGGCTTGGCAAGTTGGAATGAATGGAAGAGACTGTACGTGGGTTGCTAATTAGTGCCAGAGAGTGAAGCGGTGGCACTGGTGATGCAACCGGAAACGCAGGCTATTGCAAAACAAGAGCAACAGACTATTACGTGCCCGGCCCACTGGTTCAGGCAAGGAAACTTAAACGTGATACGCTGCTATTGTTATCAATGTCAGCGATCTTTCCGTCCACTGCAGCGGGCGGAAGTGGCACAATGGGTCATCCACGGTTTAATTGCCAGTGTCACGTTACATAATGCTACACAGTCCACGTTTACACTGAGCTGCGGATTGAATGTTGTTGGTTTAATGTCAGTACTGAGACATTATGCATGGATCTAGTGTACAACAGGCACGTTTTGGCGTAAGAGTCAAGTGCAATGCTGTTAGTATACAAATACTAAGCTAGTCATCACCCGCTGTATGAGCGTGTGCATGTGAGACAAATGAAGACTTGTAGGCATGTATGCTGCATGACATAATCTGATACCATTTGATCTCCCTGTCTCTGTGTGTATGCCTAACTCTGTCTATGCATGATGAATGCCAAAAAAACGCTGGAGCTCACTGGCCCGCCCAGCCATATCAATCCAGGCCATCAGCCTTGAGTCTGTCTTGTCCGACACGTAACTACCCTATTACATACCACTTCAGAAAAATAACAATATCTACAAGTGTGTTATGAAATAATCAGTTTTGGCTAAATTAATAGAAACAGCCATCTGAAGAAAGTAGAAAAAAGTTAGTAAACCCCACACTGATGGGTTACCTAACTTATATCAAGACACGGAAATAAGAGAAGCTCGATCCAAAAAAATTAACATAACTATACCATCTGTTATCCAGCTGTATTGGGCTAAGAGTGCAAAACAACTGCTCTATAAGTGCTTACAGCTTATTTTAAAAAACTTCTGTTAATATAACCAACAGTATGAAACACTGCAGACCATATGAAATATGTCAAATAGCACAGCAATATTAGTACACACTGACATCAGACAACTTGCGCACTAACCGATGTGTGAGAACGGTTCTGATCGCGCACCGACAGAATCCTTCCATACAGCGTCGTTGAACAGCGAATCATAGCGCTGATCTAGCCGAGCCAAGTACTTTGCAACAACGCATGAACCTAAAACAACAAGCCGACAGCCACAGTGTAACACACTCAATGACCCAGAATACTGCAAGCATGGCTTCAAAACCGAGCTCACCTTAGCACAAAACAATCGTCGGGAGCTAACTGAAGTCTGTCAAATAATTGGTGCATGAAATAAATATGAATGACATATTCCTACGAACATGACTAACTACAGCGTTTAGTATCACTAAAAATCTGAATGAAACAAAAATGCAATTTAAAAAAGTACATTATGACACTGCATCCCATTGCTATCACTTTTATGATACACATATGCTTGTTGAAGACTAGTTTTACTTACTGAATGGTATGACCAAAAATCGCACAAAGTTCAGCCAGTCTGGTGACTTTGACGACAGCAGTTCTACGTACGGCCTCAGTACAGAACTGATGTAACTGTCAGCCCCAGCAATGGCGATCTTCATAGGAACTGCTTGCAGCTGATTCTTACTGCAGCTACATACGCAGAACACGAAACGGCACAATGCTCAATTCAACACGAAAGCCCCAAAACGCTAAAGTGTTTCCATTGAAAAGCTTGGCTTAATCCTCCCCACAAAAAAACAAAACCCACCAGTCTGAGTTATGTGAAAGGCGACTTGCTTAGACCATAGTCGATTATGTATAGTAGATAAAGCTACGTACTGTTTCTGAATGCTGCTGATAATAGCAGACATTGCAGCACGCACATCGACCGGCGAGTAGGTGCAGATGGTACTCAACCCAGCACTCTGCAATGCCTGCAATATCATCTAAAACCAACAATATACACTGACCGGTCAAACTCCACAACAGCTGCTTTACTAAGTAAGTCAATTTGTACAATGCACCCACCAAAACTGAGGCTCAAAGGGTGGGGTAAAGGATAAGATGGCCTAAAAAAGTCTCGAGTTGGCATTATGAAAGCATACAAAAGAAAAACTGCAAATGCCCAAAGGAAAGCATACCAAATTGTGCGAGCGACTACTGCAAAACTACGAGTACAAAAATGTGTGGAAAAAAAGAACACCACCCAGCAAATAGAGTCCAATGAACGCATGATACAGAATACAACATATTTCAACTGTCAGTAACAGAAAACAATAGTGCACATTCCTGTTGTATAAACAACAGTCTTTATAGAACGATAATTGGATCAGCCTATGAGTATAAACACGTTCACAAACAGGTCAAGATTATTTGCAACATCTATGCTAAAGGAATAATAATAAAGCAAAAAAGTAGACAGATGTTGCGAAAAAAGAATCAAATGTGAAGTATGAATTTTTTCTGCTATATCATGTATTGAAACTAAATAATGACTGTTTGCATAGTGTTTAATGGTACTTGCAACCCACACTGATTATAGCAACTCAGAAAGTACCGATAGACTTATTAATTCAAAAACTAACAAAATTACGCAGCAACACCAAATTACAAAATAAACTAATCTCCTTCATCTAAGAGACAGTCTCATCATCCCCTTGAAAGCTCCACCCATCGCAAACCATATTAAACTGCATATCCCAGAACAAGTCCAGTAACCTGTGTAAATAACTATTCAACTGAGAACAATGTTCTTGGCCATCGATAAGAACAACTGATTCCGGCAATGCACTGGCTGCTGTCAAAAGTGTTGCCAGCTGCTCCACGACGGTCTGACGTGGCTACAGCAGCAACAGTAACTGATAGTTCAGTATAGCAATAGCAATGATAAAAAAACTACGAAAAATCTCCCAACTCCACAAAAATTTTTCAAAATCTGTTTGTAATCTTTGGAAATACTTTGATAACAAAAAATGACTAGATACACAGAGAGAGACATGCATGTTTGCCATACATAATAAGTTGTGCACTGAGAGAGTAGTGGACAACTGCCGTAACAATAAAATTAATAATTAACATATTCTGTCAATAACATAAAGGCATGAGCAAAAATCCACTCATTTTTTATCAGCAGAAAAAAATGAAAAATGTTTTAATATCATCCTAGAACAGTGTTTTTCAACCTTTTTGCTGCAGCAGAACTCTACATGTACACCAGCCTTAAGGTCACTCATGAAACGCGTCCCATGAATTGATCAGTAAGTACAGCGATATACGCGAGGCTGAAGTTACAAACTCATTTCACTAGCAGGACAGAGCCCCGATGGAGATGACAAAGCAGACAAAGATAGCCAATCATGATAGGAATTTTGACTGTATTAGTAGGCAGCAGTACATTATTGTATTTAACCAAACAGGACGGACAAGGCGGTCATCTATGGCCTCAGCCCCCACCACCAACGCTGAAAATTAACAACAAAGATGATTCAACACAGTAGGTCTATGCAACAATAGACAAGCAGAAATGCAATTTCAAACAAAGGATTCACTTCTGAGTATTTCTACAACTCTGTCTGGCGTGATTTCACATGCTAGGTTATTTTTACTGGCCAGCTGCAAAACCCTTAGCAGATACTCATGGAACCGGAACCCCGGTTGAAAATCACTGTCCCAGAATACGTATCAAAAGATGACTGACGAACTTCATTGTCAGTGCGATATTACACAGCAGCTAAAAATATCAGAATAAAAAAACTTTACAGTTTAAGTGAAATGCAGTTTTACAAAGATCACTAATTAAGAATAGAAAAAAATAAGAAAACACCTATTGAAAGATCAACTGACGGAAATTTCAAATGCAAACAATTATGCTGAAAGCAACACAACAGTATTTCACAAAATGCATAACTAGCCATGATGTGATCATTAAAGAGACTAATCATAATGTGACTGTCTCTTTAACGTCAGATTTCAAATATCAAAAAAATACTGTATCATTTTAGACTTTCACGTTATTAATTGCATTTCATGCAGATGCTATTGCAACATGGCAACACAAACCCATTAATACAAAAAACAACTAGAAAAATGAAAATACAGAAAAACAAGCACAGTTAAAACATGCAAAGCCAAGCATCTATGAGAAAAGCATAATGTGTCGAGCAGCAGCCAAATAACAACAAAGAATATAAAGCTAATTCAACAGGCAAACCCACTTCTTCATAACACAACAATGGAAAGAAGCTAATTTAATGCACAGCTAATTGAATTGTCAGTATTTGGAAAAGCAGATTTGAAGGTCACTTAGTTCTAGACGTTTTGCATAACTTAACGTCTTGGCCAGTAGAACGTCAGTTACTTATAAAAAAAACTGTAAACATTGGGTTTCCCATGGCTGTCTGAGCTTTGCTAAGGTGAAGGTCATGGCTAAAATTAGTTGCTGGGTGGTAGCCTGGGGAAGAAATTGAACATTAAGTAGCAGTAAGCTGAGGCTATGAACAGTATCCTCGTAGTTCCTTAAAAGACTTTCTCTGAGTCTCGTGTTGGCCTGGAAGTGGAGCCTAAGAGTGTGTTTACATTTCTGGGCTACAGCCCATAGCCAGGAAATCGCTATGACCTAAGTTCAGTTAGGCCCGAGAGATCCACGCCTCTTGACGTCACTTCTAGGCTACTAGGCTTTTTGACAGTTGATTGACGTATTCGTTTTTAGAGTTCTGTCCAGATAATATCGCTGTAAAAAAATCGAGGAAAATTCTACAAAAACCGCCTTATAAATGTCCACAGAGACTGTCTTACAACAAGATTCCTACGCATGAACTGCAAATATTCAGCTCAGCCATTCACTTTTCAACCCAGTCCAATCAAACGTACACAGTTCAGCTTGCAGATGATAATGTGCTGCTTTGCCTAATTTTTGCTATAATTCCGGGACATGCTCGGGCTGTTTTGCTTGCTTTAAACCAGCTAGATCTTCAAAAATCATGAGTGCAAGATAAAAACATAAAGGAATGAACTGTCATACAAAAAAAACAGCTAGCTGGCCAATAATCCAACCAAGCTCAAAATACATGCTTTTGTACACTAAAGACATCACTGGATCACCTTGAATCAATCTAGAACAGACTAGGTTTATTGAAAAATTGACTTACGGTCACAAAGCACCTACATTTCAATCAAAGCATTCACTAGAATGGCTAGTTTGTGAAATATTACTTAAGCTGCGTCCAGCCAGTTTATAAGCACTACAAGCACCAATGGCTTCATGTCGTTATAGGCTAAAGCAGAGCAGCCAGCCAGCCTGGCTGTCCAGTACGTCCAACACCACCGTAGTATCATCAGCACTTACAGCTGGTTCCATGTTGCTTCCCACGCTACAACGACGTGCTCTGCCAACACGCCAGTGCTTGGCCGTCCGAAGGCTCTTGCGTCGCTGAAAATGATGGCGCTTCAACGTCGGCGCAGACTGCCGGCGTCTAAAGAATGACCTGGCAGTATGCTGCTTTCCTACAATAGCTGTGTCATGTGCACTGGTCACTCCAACCACACCCTTTGCCGCATCCTGCATGCAGTATGGATTAGAGATGCAATCATTATTGGCCAATGGTCAGTATCGGCCAACTGTTAAGTTACATCATCGGCATCTGCCAAGTATTGGCTGACGCTTATGGTCAGTCAGCACAATGCCACTGACACACGGCTCAGTGAGTGAGTGAGTGAGGAGGGTTTTACATCCCATCCGACACAGTATAGGTCATTTCGGGGATGGCCTGTCCAGGCAGAATGCACACAAACACATAATAATGGAACGGTAAATTTAAACTTTACAATAAACAGAAATTTTTCGGCTCATGAAATCAGTATAACATAAATGAAATAAAAGACATTCATATCTCGTAAACTAGCCAAAACACATCAATATCTTACCGACAAAAAACAGCACAATAGGAACTGAGCAATTAAAAACAAAATGCACTGTAATACAAATAGAACAGTCTGGAAATGTGAAAAGGCTCCTGCTAGGATGAGAAAAACAAATTTGATGACAATTAATTTCTACATTTACGAAAATTTCAAACAACTTTCTGGCCATCACTTAGTCACAATATAAGTCTTAAATATGTTCCAAACGACCTGCATTTATTTTTACTATTCATCACAGTAAAGATTTGCTTACTTATAAATACCATTGCAGCATTACTTATTTAGTTCTCATGTCAATCACTATTTACAATATAGACTCCTGCAAATGAAGTACTCAAGCTATTAACTCATTCGAAACAGAATGCTTTAAAGCTGCAATTTCCATGGGAAATTTTTTCTGACAAGTTTTTTATGACATGTGATGGCCTGAAAATTGAAAGATGTTTAATTTCAAAACTTTCCAAGACGAGTGGAATAAAAGATGGCAACAAGCATGCACTATCACATACATGCAATTAAATCACAACAACAGTGAAATAACTGCATGCACATTATATTATCAAAAATCTTCAAAGTCAATAAAATTAACAGTCTGTGGCACAGCTGAATATAAAAAAAAACTTTCTCATAATGGATATCATTCGTTGTGTTTCCATAAAAGTCTCACTGGTACAAACAATCAACACTGTCAATTCTGAGTTAATACACTAACTAATGTGGCTAGCCTGTTATTTAACGTAATATGTTTCCTGATAAAATATCTAATAACTGGCACAACTGCCGATAGAAATGTAGAAGCAGAAATGCACAAAAAATAAAAACCAAGGCACACAGACCACTCCAAAGCTCATGATGAAAAACAACGACATGAAAGTGAGTTCATCAGTTACCAGACTAAAAAAAATAAATCTAACCGGATTACAGTCACTTTCTGTTCTTGGAGAACTATTTCCTCTGTTTGGTTTTTCTGTATCCTACAGCACCCAGCATCATGCACTTAAACTAGAAACATGAAGGCCCAGACAAATGGACAGATAAAGGAGGATAACCATACAATAACTACACAAAAGTACATCACATTAACTTCAAGAAGTTTACATGAAATGACGTAAGTTCTGACGTCAGTATGCATCACAGCTTGTATAAATAAATTTACAAAGAAATTGCTGCTAACACAACCAAATCGTAATCATATTATAATCAATGACATTTTACAAGCCAACCAAATTTGCATGATATATTGTACAAACCACTACTTCAAAATAAATGCAGATTCTAATACTTTCAGCCACATACACCTAATTTATTAATAAAGCATTTGCCAGCTATTCATTGTTTTAATATCAGTTGTATAATGTTAGATTATTATCGAATAATTGTAAAATAAAATACTATTTACCACCAAAATGTAAGACTTTCGACCCTGAGAGTTAGAGCCACTGGTCACAGTCTGATTGGTAAAGAATGGCCTGAAATTATAAAACACAACAGTATGACGAATAGAACTACGGTGGCCTCATCTGCCACAATTCACACTATGACAATGAATGCATCTAATTCAGGCTGCATCTTATCTCACAATTCACACACATAAAAACTACAAATTTGAGCTAATGCTCACCAAACGTGTGAAAGCCTATAGCAGTTCCTGTTCGCAAACTGCCAACAGCCAAAAATTGCAAAAATCAGTAAAACCCCTTATTTCAGTATGTCAAGGTCCTTCAAAGTCATCGATGTTGATACGACTAAAAAGCTTGTCACTAGCACTTGTTGTGATAGGCAGCAAGCCCATGGTGATCTGCAACCATTTTCGCAAAAGATGGGCCAAGAACGATAAAATAACGACTTTCACGGGAGTAACGCTCTTTGATGCTCTCTTGCGCTGGTTTCCTTAAACCTAAAAAATTGTGCCTTGGACCGTCAAAATCTACGTTCAATGCTGAAAATTTCATATGCAGCTTGTCCGAGTCTATCTCGATTGATTTCAGCGCAATTTGCTCTTGAAATGCGTCTTGCAACCTGAAATCGCCAAAAAATTCATAATAACCCCTATTTTGGCATTCAAGGTCATCCAAGGTCACTGAATTAGGCGCCAGTCGAGAGCCAGTGTATGACTTCCTATTAGTGATTATGCCCTATCTCACACCGTTACTGAGATACAGCGACTTATTGGCTTAAAACCACAATTTTCCCTACCCCCCTCTCATTTGGTGCCCTCGTTCGGTGTGAGCCTCTTTGAATTTATGGAAAAGCTTTATGGTTCCTAAAATCAGAGTCTTTCAGGCAGCCGTTGGTGAAGATTTGGTGAACCTAGCTTGCACTGTTTTTGACTGATCGACCCGTGTGACAACAGACAGATGGTGCCCACAAAATTGGATCACACTATACCATACTACACAAACGTGCATTTCTAAAGCACAAAATGTACTACAACTCAATGTCTTTAACCATACATCACCTGACTTGCGGCACTGACCTATTTCTTGCTTATTTTCTCTCTATCATGCAAACCTACTCAACAAACTGTGAATTCAAAATGTGCCAACTATCGAATGGAACAATATGCTTATCGTTTGCACGCTGCATCTACATAACTAGAAACCACTGATGACATAGTATACAGTCATCCATCTGGAGTTGTCCATATAATTCCTAAACCCAACCTTTGAGCTAAAAACTAACACACCATGGGACAAATTTACGAAACATCGTAAAACAAATTTACGACAATGTTACGACATATGGCAGGTTTACTGTAGGTTTACAATAAAACGCGATTTACAAAAAACTGTACGAGAGTTACGAGAAATATACGACAAAGTTACGACAAAAAGTCGTACAACAGCATCAAGCATGCATGCAATAATTATTTTAATTTTTCATTAGTACATAATTCTCACATAGTGCCACAACACATATAAATTTCGTTTGCAGTAACTTCAGGCAGTGGAATTGACATGAAACCAGTTGACTTGTTATTGTTTACATGTCATTGGTAACCGTTGGCAACAGCGGAAGAATCATGCGCCACCAGCTCAGTGACACTGTGTCGCGATTGGTTGAGATCTTGGTTGAGGTCAGCGTAACGACAGTTGATTGGCTACGGTGTTATGACAAAAGTGCAAAATAGTTACGAAGTCGTAGAATCAGCTTCAAAAATTCGGATACAATGTTATTCGAATACAATGTTCTTGCGACAATCTTATGACATCGTAACTTGTTGATTTACAACAAAGATACGACAAATTTGCAAAGATTTTACGACAATTTTACAATTGTTTTACGACGTTTTGTAAATTTGGGTCCAGTTATTTCTGTTATGCCTGCTATTGACTTTCCTATGCCAAAAGTATATTCAAGTGAGAGGTAGAATGACCAACAGACAAGGCCCATTGTGTGGAATATTAAGAGAGCCAAACAATAAAACAACAAAAGTACACTGCGATAAAAAAACAATGAGTAACAATCAACACTTACGTTAGCTTTGGCTTTGGTGTAGAATGGACACTAATTGTATCGACATCGACATCGTCACTATCGCTTGGGTTCTCAATGTCATCAAACAAGTCATCGTAGCAAGTGTTGTCCGGGTGTCGGCCTAACTCCTGCACCGACTCCAACACCTGACCAAAGCATTAGTCATATATTGCATTTCTCACAGCAACAGCACCACAATACATATGGTGTTTTAAACCACCGAATGATATAATCCGGACAGAAACATATGAAATAAGGACAGAAAAGATAAATTTAAAAAGGAGACATGATATTCAGTTATTATTACCATTACCATCATTATTATCATTATTGTTTATAAACATTAATGTAAAGATCCAATGAGAAAAAATGAAAGTCAAAAGCTGAGCTGGTACAGCTAATGGTCCGAAGAGTCACTGCAGAATAGATTGAAACTAGATATTCGGGGCAAAGCCCAATGTGAGTCCGCCCGGCGCCCTAAGTCCAATTGGGGAAAAAATTCATGCAGATGAAATTTCCTCGGTGGCAAAGTCACGTGGCATGAAGTCAAATGCATTAGCATACGCAGAAAGCACACAGACGACTTAGGGTAGGTAAACATTAGCCACGTGATCTCAGGTGTTGGTGGACCAAAGTTCACCAATCTTTTTGTTCAACGCGAAGGAGATTGCGGTTGATAACGCTGTTTACCGCTTGTAGATATCTCTATTCATCCAGAGATATTCGCAGTCAAAGTCAAAAGTTGTCGTGTAACGTACTAAATTTCAGACATTTTTTGCCCTCCCAAATTTCAAGGGGGCAATGCCTCCCAAATTGTCCCCACATTATCACCCCTGCTGAGCGGCACGCCACGTGGTAAAGTTTCGTAAGGCTATGACTCCTGGCTCCAAAGATCTTGCGCCTAATACATTGAACTTCAAGCTAATTTTTGACCCCCATTGAAAAAAAATTGTAAGGGAAACCCCTATCCCCAATCGGGGTGTGCTAGCAAGACTTGGTTAATCTCTAGCACATGTAAAAATTTTGGGGTGCAGCACCCCCTAGGGGCCAAAATATGGTCTTCCAAAAAAGTTGATTCAAGTGGGAATGATTTCACCGCTTAATCTCCATGACTAGTGGACCAAAGTTCACCGATCTTTTTTCACCCAACGTGGAAGGAATCGTGATACAAAATGCACTTGTCCGATTTTGAATATCTTCATCCATTTCGGAAATATTCACCGCCGAACTTTGAAGTCATCCGAAATCGGGCCAAATTTTGCATGTTTTTGGCCCCTAAATTTTTTTGGGGCCCAAAATTTCAGACCGGCATTATAAAATTTGGCCTACATCTGATCACCGTGCAAAATTTCGTGCCAATCGGCCGACACATCTCGGAGATCTCATGATTGAAATAAAAAATTTAAAAAACATCTGCGGTAAAACATAAGTCCTTCCGAAAACTATCATTTTTGGGCGAGCGGACTAAAAAAGCAGAGAGCTGAAACTCTGAAACACCACAGAGACTAGACAAAATAAGAAAAAGCCTACATTCACTAGCAGAAATAGTACACACTGTGACCGAAATTACTGAGAAATGTCAACACCGATCCGTTATTATCCAGAGGTATACACTGAACAATTTGCAGGAATATATCAAACTGACCTCATCAGAGACTTTGAACCGACGTAGTAAGGCAACAAATTTTTCCTTCAAATTTCTCTGCTGCATACATAGTACAGCAAGCAGCACACAACTGCAACATAAGGCGCAGGAGAAAATCACAGGCATACATTATGCGCAATAAATGCAAAGTAAAAGACAGCCAAAACTGCCCAGTACATACACAAAGGTTATGTACAGCTAAACTGTATACTTGAAGCTCTTGAAGCTTCCAACATCTGCCGTCACAAAGTGAACAAGAAATTTGAGCAAAGCTCACGAGACGCGCGAAAGCCTATAGCATTTCCAGTTCAGTAGTTATAGTTTCGAAAATCGCATATCACTTGGACTCGGCCCATCGGGACCATAATACACTTCGGCCGTAGGCGCGTGTGGCGTTGGCGATGGTGGCGCCTCCTTGTGAATGATATAGACTTGCGCAGCCCGATATCGCGAAAAAATCCGTAAATACCCCTATTTTGGCGTTCAAGGTCATCCAAGGTCATTGAATTCGGCGCCAATCGAAAGCCAGTATACGATTTCCTATTGGTGATTAATAGTAACCTAGGCCTTATCTCGCACC
>Ga0209367_1002634_pt1 | contig 23860 bp, 13 predicted proteins | sample WorMetLIZISLAND2_FD_187412 | JGI IMG/M metagenome (GOLD analysis project Ga0209367, IMG submission 187412) | Marine gutless worms symbiont microbial communities from Max Planck institute for Marine Microbiology, Germany - Olavius geniculatus... ... | reverse complement strand
CTACCAGTATATCACCCTGGCTGTCGGCAAGTGGTGGCGAGATGTCTTTCAGCTCTTTGACAAGGTCATTGGATACCTTCTGGTCAAGCTGTGCCATGTAGAGTTCGCTGCAGTACGTTGTCCATCCCCATCAGCTATCCCCACAAACACGTAAATGCCCTTGCTTTGCACGTTTTTTGTGGCTGCAACTGTAAAACTTGCAAAATTTGTCATTAACTGACTAGATTTTTCACCATCGGAGCAGGGTAGCAATCAACAGCACTAGTTGAGACCAGAATGCTTGTTCCCGTGACATATTATGACGTCAGCGTTACGTCACGCCTAGCAAAGAATACTTTATCAACTGCCATATTTTGTTGAAATATTTTGACTTAGTATTTCTTTGGCTACAACTGTTGAAAATTTCATGTAAATTGATCATCGTTTGAGTGAATTATGAAAGAAAGAAAGAAAAAGGGGTCCCTTTTTTGTGAAACACCGTGTAGATGCGTGAAAGGTAAAAATAAAGGTGGTGTATAGTTCTTAATAGTGCAAGCTACGGAGCATCACCTGCTATATAGGATCGTAGTGTTAGCGGCCACCTGACACAGGTGAACACACCCTACTTAATCCCAGCCAGGCAGGCCGGTACTCGATTTACCTACCCCAGAAGGATGGAAGGCTGAGTTGACCTTGGCGTTAGTTATATACCGAGATGGTTTACCTGTCTGCAAACAGTTGCCTGTCGAAGTAGTAGTCATTTGATAATGACCCAACCGGTATTCAAACCCATGACTTCTCGATCTCGAGTCTGACAGCCTACCATTGCACTACCAAGCTGCAGACTTGGGACAGTGCTAGCAACAGCTCTGTGTGCTTTACATAGCACAGAAGGATGGCCAGGCTGAGTGAGCTCTAAATGTGTGTGGATATAATGTATAGATGCGTGAGATGGCTGCCGGCTCGGGACAGTTGCTAACAACAGCTCCTCACTCCGATTTCATCTTTGCCCGAGTCTCAGCACGTGACAAAGTCTGTACTAATCAGTAATGATCTCATTTATCTAGGTTTTTGTGTATTTCTCTATGTTTGGGTTTTCGCCATGTGTGAGGGATTGTAGTTGATAGCAGCATTTTCAGCTTGTCGATATTTTGATCTGTTTCGGAGATATTTGCAACCGAAGGCTAAAGTTCACGTTACATTACATTGGGGGATGTTTATTTCTTAACGTGGCCTAAGTACAATAATAGTGAGCGCTATTGTGCTGCCTTTATAATAGGCCGCATTTTGCATCCTACCAGTCTGTCTGTCTGTCTGTCTGTCTTTCCGTCTGTATGTGTGTCTGTCTCACATGGGTCCTAACTTGAAAACGAAAAGGTATTGAACACAAAATTGCCATGAACGTGCCCTATGGGGGTATGAGTCATGATTTCCAACTTAAGATGTCAAAGGCTGCTCTAGGCATAATACTTCCAACATGTTATTACGCGCAACAGCAGCTACTGTTGTAGCCCATCTAGCCATCGCAATTCTGTATGTCCGTCCATCCGTCCGTCACACGGGTGGATCAGTGAAAAACGGTGCAAGCTAAGATCACCAAATCTTCACCATCGGCTGCCTGGAAGACTCTAGTTTAAGGATCCGTAAAGTTTTTTCATAAATTCAAAGGGGTAACCCTGAGCGAGGGCGCTAAATGAGAGGGGTGGGGAAAATTTTCGATTTTAAGTCAGTACGCCTTAGCAAGACTGGTCGGGCCGTCTGGCGCCCTCTGGCGAATGTAAAAGAAACATCGTTGCTAGGATGGGTGAGCTTAGATTTAGTTCGCACTGGGCTTTCAAACATACACCGCTGTTGCGCGTTCCCCTTTGCATTAGCTGGGCTTTTGTTGTTGAAGTTTGTCAATAACCTGATTATTGATTGACTGAGTGACTGAAATCCAACTGCTGTCAAACCAGTGATGTTAAACAAGGCCAAATTCCCGAGATTGAGGTCGAGGCCAACGCCGAGACCAATTGTTCAAGGCTGAGGCCAGACCGAGGTCAAAGGTAGAACTATAAAAGTGACAACAACAACGTAAGCTATAAGTTTTATGGAGTTAACAAGGCCTAAGCACTATGGCTGAGGCTAAATGCTTACAGCTGTTGTTGAGGCTGACGTTATGGTTACGAGACTAGGGCGGAGGCCAAAATTTTGGCTTTAAGACCACTTTGACCTCGAGAACTTAACACCTCTGCATTACGTCCGACTCACTTTTGACTGATTGACTGGATTAACTGGTTGACTGTTAGGCACTGTGTGTGGCGCCGGTGGCACGCGACGAGAGCTCAATGCCTCCACCTATTGCTACAGAGCCCGATCTGTCAGTCCGTGGTCTGCATGGTGGTGACAGTGCATTGCCTGCTGGTACAAGGACAGTCTACAGCGAGGTAGGACCCGCGAGCTCTGGACCCACGTCTGGACACATTTATTCGAGACCACCCACGAGCAGTGGCGGCCGAAACCAACAGGACTCATCTTTCAGTCTCAGCGCCATGTCAGACAGTATGTATACATTATAATTATATTATATACACCGTGTTTAAAAAAACAGTCAAAATTATTTTGGTTATAAGTCTGTCCAATTTTAGCCAATTTCGATAATTTTTGGCAGGAAGATGGCAAAGACGATATAATTATGCAAGATGCACTCATTTTTCATTTCACCTAATTTATGTCAACACACTACTGTGTGAAACACAGATGCTCCAATTTTGCATCATACTGAGCTGTTGTCTCCAGTAATGTACATCATTTGGCAGAATTGCAAGTTTCTATAACAGTCTCACTTGCAAATTATCAGAGTTTATGCCCAAAGTGTGCCCAGCATACATGGACACAGTGGCTTAGATGCAACACCACTGGCTGATAATGGAATCAAAGGTTGACTGATCAAACTGCATTAACTCATCGATTAGACATGTTTTAAGCTCATCAGTAAGCTATTTGGTTGTCTGGTATTTTTACCTTAAAACATTTAATACCACAAAATTAACAAATCACGTGGCGCCCTCTGTTGAACTGATAATGCAAGTGAGCAATCGGATACAAATAATCACTGCGAAATGTAACAATTTGGTGCATCTGTGTTTCACATGGTAGTGCATTGACTAAATTAGATGAAGTGGAAAATAAGTCCACCTTACATAATTCTATCGTCTTGGCCATCTTTGTGCCAAAAATTATCAAAGTTGGTGAAAATTTAACAAAGTTATGAGATAAAAAATTTTGACTGTTTTTTTTTCTGAAACACGGTGTATATTATTATGTTTATATTTATATAGTATATGCAGAGGCTCTAGACGACAGTCAGCCAGGCAGTTTAGAGAAATGTTTTCAAGTGATTCTTAGAAACAGAATCAGAGTTACGGCAAACGTGCCTTAAAATACACCGTATTTTCAGAAAATAATTAAACATTATTTTCTGTTACATGCAAAAATAATATTATAACTGGTATGTATTCAAAGTGTTCATCTTTAGCCTTAACACAAGCTCGTAGCCACCGATTAATTGCCAAGACCATAATCGACTGTTCCGCGTTATGCCAACTTGCCAAGTGGCTGTGAGCTGTATCCAAGTCTAGATATCCATAAAATCAGTCCATAGAGGTGCTAGATGTGTATGCAGGGTAGGATTTAATGAAACTGACTGTCTGGTATGTTGTAATTAAAGGGTGTGTGTTGGTATGTGTGATATGTCAGGCGGTGCTATGGACGACGCACTGAAGCCAAGCAAGAAAACTTGTGGAGCAAAGATTACTCAACCACCTGGCGGCCACACGACCACGCAGCTCTGGTAGATGGACAGACGACAGACTGTGTCACAGACAGACAGACAGACAGACTACCGTGTGGTGTCAATAGGCGGCCGCACAACCACACAGTCTTGTGCAATGAATTTTTCTGTATCTGTACGATATATCCACTGAAACATTAAAACAATATTTGTCTGAGCATTTTTATATGCTTCTTTGCAGTTTGAATAAGATTAAGCTTTGCTTACATAGTTACTTAGTGGCCTTGGCCTCGAAGACCACTGGTCTGGCCTTTTCCCTGAAAATGTTGGCCTTGGACCCATCCCTGTCACCCGTAATCAGTGCTTTAGCACTAAACATTGACACGGTTGCTTGGGTGGCGCGACATGAATTTGGCTTCTTATGCAGCCTGTTCGATTTATCACAATTCCCACAATGCATCGGTCACCGCAGGTTTCCAGTTCCATTTTAAATTATTCTAATGTATATATCTGTGGTTTCAGATGCATGATGGGTATTATGTATGATGTGGCGATCGCAACGGTGATTGCCATATCATAATTCCCATCATTGCCCATAATACATCTTAAATGGAACCGGAACACCTGCGCTGACCGATGCATTGTGGGAATTGTGATAACCCGCATATGCCTAGACAGTCCTGCGACAAGAAATACCTAAAGCCATATCGTACAGTAAACAGAAACCATGCGGCGTCTGTGCAAATCTGCCTAGTCAGTTTGCCAGTAACATTGTGGCATGGAGAAGGGGGGGGGGTTTCCTCCACAAATTTTAGCCCATCGGAAATTCTCTCCTTATTCGACAATTTTCTTCTTCAAAAAGTATGAAATTTGGGCTAAAGTCCCTCATTTTGGCGAAACTTGGGGTGAAAATTCTGAGCATTTGTATTCTATTGTCGGAAAGTTGCTACAGCTGTATGTTTGAACTTTGCACCCCCACTGCTATTTTTTAGCCAACGATGTCACTGCTGTTCGGTGTGTTTTAGACTTGTATATAATGTACTGGTTGTTAGCTTTGCTGTAAAATTTCATGTATGCTAGATCAATGGGCGTCGGTCATCAGAAAACTAGATATGCTAGTTTTCAGTCATTATATAGTATTTTATTTCTACAAGGTAGTGTAGCGACGCAATAAAGGTGCCTTGAAATTTTTAGTAGGTGCTTAATTGTGTGAAAATCGGTCATGGACTGCAGTATTCAGGCCTACCGTGTATTGTCTTTTTTGAATCACGGACATTCGCATTTCTGAAGCTGACTAAAAAATGTCTTTTTTGCGTGGTCCAATATTTGGACATGACACGTCTTGAAGTGTAGCCACTGTAGCCAAGTTAAATGTCCTAATTTTTTTTACTGAAAATCATAGCAGGTGGGAAAACAGAAAATAGGACATTACATTTTTCTCTATATTGCTTGCTCGCTATATGCTATCGTTCTACAGTGTTCGTTGAAGCTAAAATCTGTTAGGGGCCTAATTTTTGGGCCAATTATTAAGCTGTAAGCTAAAAAGTCTGGCCCTTTGCTAGGGACTGTCTGTTTGTCTGTCCATCTGTCTGTCGTTTGTGGATAACTAATGAATTTTGGCTAATTTGAATTTTAACGGGTAGGTCTTAGGGGAAAACTTTGTACATGAATAATCAGTAATTAGCTCTGTGTCGAGGCTATCTGCCTGCGAAATTTGGGCGATGCGATGCAGTGCATCGTCATATTTGGGGAGAATGAAGGGGGTAGGAAAAACATGTGCGTTTTTCAATGGAAAACTTGCCATATGTCGGAAATAGTGAGAAATGGGGCCAAGGTTGCTGTAAATCACTAATATTTAGGAAGTCTCATAAGCCTTTTCCATGTCACAAAAATCAGTGACCTTGGATGGCCTTGAAGGGTCATAATCATAAGTCATTATGCACTCTGCTATGCAAACCGTGCAGTAAAACCGTAAGTGCAAAGTAACAAGTGCTTGCTTACTTAATTTATTTACTTGCCATCACGTTCTGTTGACATCATGTCGTACGCTTTGTGCAAAATATTGATATTTTTCATAGAATTTATTCTGGGGCCAACCATTAAGCTGTAAGCTTAAAGATCTGACCTTTTGCTACTTGGTCTGTCATCTGTCCATCGGTTTGTGACAGATGTATGGTGGCTAAACAGTAGGTCTTACCAGAAAAATTTTTGCACGAGTAATTAGCCGTGTCTTAAACCTAGGCATGCAAAATTTCAGTGATCCAGTGCAAGAGGAACATTTTCAAATTTGGGGTTGAACAGTGGGGGTAGTAAAACTGGCTGTGTCACAAACGGTGATAGGGCCAAGGTTGCTACTAATCACTAATAGGAAGTCGCATACGCCTTTTCAGACGAGATGAAAATCATGGACCTTGCTTTTCATCTTATGTGAAAAGGCTTATGCAATTTCCTATTAGTGCTCACTTAACAACCTTGGCCCTATTTCTTACCGTTTCTGATATATGGCCAGTTTTCGGTTGAAAAATGCACATTTTTCCTACGCCCTCAATTCTACTTTAAATTTGAAAATGTTCCCCTTGCAGTGCATTGCCCAAATTTTGCACGCAAAGCGCCTCAACACAGGGCTAATTATTTGGGTAAAATGTTTTTCCCTAAGACCTACCGTGTAGCTAAAATACATCCTTTACACACAGACTGCAGACACACAGATGTCAGCTCGTAGCAAAGGGCCAGACATTTAAGCATACAGCTTAACGGTCGGCCGAAAAATGCCATATATGTGTAATTTCACCTTTGACTGGTAGAAGTCAAAAGCTGGCTCACCGTTCACTTCGACAGACAGGAATGTTCACACCAATTTTATTTATTTGACACCTTTTAGTTTTCAGGTTAAGAACCAGCACAAGACAGATAGAGAGACAGAGAAAGAAAGACATACAGACGATGGGCAAGGCGCATGGTATGGCTTATTTGGATGACCACAAATTAACAATGTTCAACAGAGATGAAAATGCAAGCATCTATGAAACACGTTCTGCGACAAACAAAACAAAACAACAATTGCGTTGCATACAGTATTTACAAACACTCACAGAAAACCCACAGTTGTGAACTACAAAAAATGTAACATATGCAGAACAAAATTCAAACCACATATCCAGTAAGTTTTGTTTACCAAAGTAGACGAAGACTCATGCCACATATACAGCAGATTTGGTACCAAGAGTTGGATTTAATAAAAATCTAACGCCAAATCTGAGTCAAATATAACACAATTCAAAATTCTTTCTGTTTTTCTACTGAAATAGCGTTATGGAACAATAATAACACGCAATATTCACAAACAGCTAAAACAATTTCTTGCAATTGCGGACTTCAAAAAATTGCAATATACAGTTACGTAAAGAAAAATTCAAGCCACATATCTGAGACAACATGTACCTAGCTTCATCTTCAAAATGCACTGACAAGTTGATTATCACAATTGTAATTGTACTTGATGATGATGAGCATACTGCAGCTTGCGCTTTAGATGCCCATATCCGACCAGTGCTTGTCTAAACGGTTCTTGAAGGTATTCACATGTTGGAGCATTGATTACATGATGTGGCAGAGCGTTCCAGTGACTAACAACTCTTGTACTGAAAAACGTCTGTTCAGAAGAGTTTAACGCTCACTCATACTCACGGTATGAAAATGTATAACACGTATTTCCTGGGTTGTAATCTTGTGCACGTTATTTTTTGGACAAAAAACATTTAAAAGCCCAGAAAACTCAAAACCTAAACATTTTCCTTAAAACCCGAGGTTCTTTCAGCCTGGTGGTGAGTGTTACTAGCAGGGATAAATAATTATCTATATTCCCTGGTTACTAGTGACTGAGGCTGCCAGTGGCCGCTTAATTCACCTGTGCTTACGTTACGTGACATTAATACAGGTCGAACACGACTTCCGTGTGGTGTTTGTTGACGTTTTCACTGGCGAATTTTGTTCGTGATTATGAGCGATAATTTATCGTTGCCGAGCGATGCACCGAGGCCGCGGCTGTGTCACCTACGCAAGTGGCCGGACTTTAACGGCTACGGGTTTAATCTGCACGCGGAGCGCGGCAAAGCCGGCCAGTTTATAGGCACCGTAGACGCCCAGTCGCCCGCCGAGGCAGCCGACCTACGCCCTGGAGATCGCATCATCGAAGTCAACGGCACCAACATCGGCTCCGAGAATCACCAGCAGGTGCTGTTTTATTCAGTTTATCAACCAGCGTAGAAGTACGAGAGTAGTTTTAGGTTCAGTTTTAGATTACGAGCTTGATAAGCAGAAGCTTTTATTGCTCATTTCTTCAAGTTCATGTGTTTGTCCAGAGCAGACGTTTCTTGAAGGACTCAGTTGAGTCCACGGCTATAACATTCTCTTGCAGTTGGTTCCAGTAGTACAGTGACTGTGACATGCAACTGGGAATACAAAATGAAATGCGAAAATACGGGTGACACTAAATACCGAAAACTACCAGAAACGTTTTCGAAAGTTTTCAGTATTTTTCGGTAATTAAAAGCGAACCCCAATCCGAACAAAAAAAATATGCAACACAACTTTGGTTTTGGCTTCGTCCAAAGGTCGGCAGCTGCCTGGCACTCATGCTCCTCTCACCAAATGGACTAGTGAACTCCTGCAGTGGCAGTTCACAGCACTACCACAAACATTGTCGTGGCTTGCCTACCTTGCCTTACTTTCGAACAGACCTGGGCAGTTACACCTCCCCAGCACTGAGGCAATATTAGTTTAACCCAATGCTGTGAAGGCATAAACAGCTGTATAGCCAAAATCAGCATTAAAGCCGAAGGTGGCGATGATTAACCAGTACATGAGCACTGGTAACATGTAACATATCTGCCCAAACAGAGCTGATGCCGTTATGCACTTTATTGGATCCTCTCATACAGATTTTAGAAATTTTTCGGGTCTTCGGAGCACTAAGCCCTGCCACCATGACAGAGTGGCAGACCATGGTGGGGTGTCGTGGCTATTACAATTGCTATTATCACACAGGTGGTGCAACGCATCAAGGCTGTGGCAGACGAGACGAAACTTTTGGTGTTGGACGAGGATGCTGACAACTATTACAAGGAACACAAGCTGATCGTACGCTCAGACATGGACAATGTTGATGTCCATGAGACACCAGCAGTTAACCCATACACCAGTGATGTGCCTGCAGGTAAACATCTGATGAGCAGTTTTAGAAGTGCTGCAGATATGCTGTAGGCATCGTTGGCATGGCTGTCATCTCTCCATCTGTTACGGATGTATTGTGGCTAACCTTTGTTTTAAAAACTTTTTACACGAACAGTTAGCTCTGTGCCTTAAACCTAGGCATGCAAAATTTCAGCGATTTAGTGCAGGGAACATTTTCAAAATTGTGGTTGAACAGAGGGGGTAGGAAAAATGTTCGTTTTTCAACAGAAAACTGGTCATATCTCGGAAACAGTGAGAGATAGGGCCAAAGTTACTATTTATCACTAATAGGAAGTGACATATGCTATTTCAGATAAGTTGAAAATCATTGACCTTGGATGACCTTAAAGGATAATACATGCTATTGTGGCTAAACGGTGCGAAGTAGGGCCTAAGTTGCTATTTGTCACTAATAGGAAGTCGCATATTGGCTTTCAAATGATATGAAAATCATCGATCTTGGATGACTTTTAAGGTCAGTACTGCAATGGACCTGTGCAAGCTGTAGCGCATCTTTTCTAGTGACAGCTGGGCTTTCTTGTAGACCTGTGTCAGTGTGTCATGCAACACCACACGAACTGCATCGATCTTGCCAGCACCAAGTATATGATTAGATCAAGGACGGACGATTAGGCTTAGGGCTGGCCTTGGAAGTTAAGGTCATGATTAGGGTCAGGGTTAGGTTTGATAGTAATCTGATCCTACTTGGTGCTGGTGCAGTCAGTGTGGTGTTTCGTTGACACTTACTTCACACTATTTTACAGGCTGGTCTACTAAAAATGCTCTTGGTCATGGACTGGCCATCTCTGTTGGGGGTCCAATGGCTTGGAAATCATTATTAGACACTCCCGTGATCCATCGCTCTGCAGCAGTAGCTTTAGGTGTGGTCTAAAAACTATACTGTACTTTCTGCGAGATGCTAGTGTACTCATTGTAGAGGAGATACTTCATGATATTGTGCTGCATAACATAAATGTCAACATCGGCAGCATCGTCTGCATGCATGGGCATATTGAGCAGAGTGGTACAAGCCCTTCTTCCCTCCTGAAAAAGGCACAAAAGTCCTTTATGCTGTATTCAAACAGACTATTTGGTAGGCATCTGCAGTATGACTGACAGGTGGTTAGTGACAACCATGGCCCAGTATATGATGGTTCATTTCTGTCATAGTAGCTGGTGTTCGGAATGATGGATGGTTCAAACAAAAGAGGACGGCCTCACCGAGAATGGTCAGATGACATTGACCAGTGGTGTGGGGCAACCCTGCAGGAGTTAAGCCACCCTGCCCTAGATGGGCAGCGGTGGGCAGCGATAGTAACAATGGCATCAGACACCAACGGGTATTGAGCCCACGATTGTCGATGATGATGATGATGATGAGCTAGGGGTTGCCATAGATAGGGGCCTGGTAGCCATAGATAAGTGCATGTAGGCCATAGTAAGCCTAATTTTTAAAAACTCTGCTGCCTGTCTACTCTCATGACTATCTGAACAATTTCCAATGCCATGGCAGCCCCTACCATAACCACAATGTACTAGGTCATGGAACAGACTCGGTGCTTCCTCCCATTCTTACGCGCGAAATCAGCTACTGCTTTCAGCGCAACTTAGCCATCGCAATTCTGTCTGTCTGTCTGTCTCTCTGTCCGTCTGTCCGTCACACAGGTGGATCAGTCAAAAATGGTGCAAGCTAGAATTACCAAATCTTCACCGTCGGCTGCCCGGAAGACTAGTTTCAGGAACCGTAAAGCTTTTCCATAAATTCGAAAGGGGTCACCCCGAACAAGGGCGCTAAGTGAGAGGGGGGTGGGCAAAATTTGCGATTTTTGGGCAATAAGTCGCTGTATCTCAGTAATGGTGCGAGATAGGGCCTAGGTTACTATTAGGTTACTATTTTGCACGTAATAATAAGGAATAATAGGAAAACTAGATGGTGGTTAATAGGAAATACTACTGCAGGTACCATAAGTAGCTTTTTTAATACCTTGGTACGTGCTGCTCTGCGTAATAAATTTGTGTCACGGTCGAAAGTATGTAAAACTAAGAAGAAAATTTACGAGATTGGATTGCACTGTGATTGTTGCAGATGCAGGTGCGTCAGTGGATGCTGTAGAAATATCTGACACAGGTAGAGACTGTCAATATTCAGAACTTGTTCTTATAATGTGACTATAATGTTTATTGTTATGTACCACGGTTCTCAGTGGGCCGTGGAATTTTGAGCTGAGGTGCAAAATCTGCTTATTTTCATGGAATTTCTACACTTTTGTGGAATTTTTGCGGAATTTGATATTGGTTGGTTATTAGTTTTAGTGCATATCCAGGTTTGCAATTTGACCGTCTGACAAAATCTGCCAGTATTCTTAAATCAACTAACCACTTTGGCGGTCAGCAAAACCAACCAGTTGGCCCTTCCAGTTTTTTTCAGTCTCCAGGCGTAGTTTCTGATACATTTCCAGACTCTCTGAAAGATGCAGCATTTCCACTGACATTTAAATGCTATTTATAACTTTTTGCTCTTTACAGTGCATTGAAAACGTTTGCGTGCCTACCGTAAAACTGCTAATAGAAGCCCCTGGCTTCTATTAGAACATTTGACTTAGCTTGTATTGGAGACCCGGCTTTTATTTGAAACCCGGCTTCTATTAAAACATATGACATAGACCTCCAGCTTGTATTAGAGATCCGGCTACTATATGAGACCCGGCTTGTATTAGCAGTTTTACGGTATATGCTATATGCCTGTAAATTGATTGTATATCATTCTCAGTTCTGTAATTTTAGTCTGTTACTTTCTTGGTGGCATAATGGTTCGGATGTTGGGCATAGGATCAAGGCTGGGGTTTAACTCCCGTTTGGGTCGCTGTTATTTTGTTACAACTGGGTTAGTGAGGTGGTGGTCTGGCTCAGTTGGTGGTGTTGTTGATTGCGTCAGCGAAGTTAATCAACACGAGACCTGGTTAGTACTTGGATGGGTGACTATCCCAGTATGTAACCAGCCACCCAGGTCAACTCAGCCTGGCCATCCCTCCATGGGTAGGCGCAATGAGTACCAGCGAAAGCTGGGACATAAACAGGCACACCGTGCGATGCATTAGCTCTGTACCTGTGGTCTCACAGTGTAAAAACTGGTGTCTGGCTGAGGGCTAAGGAAACGGAGATCAGCACCACCCAGTGGGCCTTAAGGCTCGGGAAGAACTTTACGTTTTTTACGTTTACGGATTAGTGAGTGTCTGTTAATGGGCAAATCATCTGTATGTAACCGACCTCCGAGGTCAACTCAGCCTTTCATCTCTCCAGGCAGGTGAACTGAGTGCCAGCCTGTCTGGCTGACATTCAGGTGGAGTGCATGCGTCTTTATCAGATGGCAGGTAATACTGCGTGATTTCATATGGCAGGTGACGCTCGATAGCTCTGCGTTCCCATTTGCGTTAGCAGGGCTTTTCTGGTTTGAATACTTATGCTGATTTGTGTTCAGCAGTGGATGACCATGTGGTTGCTGAAGATGATGATAACAGTAATGAAGCTGCTACATTCCCGACATCAGACTCAGGTCTGACAGCTGAGTCTATTTTCTCACTTATTCTGCATGCTGTTGCTTTCAAGAATGGACTTTCTTAATGGGTGTTTACATCAAAATGGCCATGTAAACGATGAATGCATGTACATGCTTTTGTTCGTTCAGCAGCGTTTTATTAAGGCTGGTGTCAAAAATATTAATAGTTAGGGCCTGTGTTTGCAACTATTAAATATTAATTTATCATTAATTTTGTTTGCATATTTTCATTCACAATCTGTCTGTGTGGCTGTGTTACAGCGGGTGAGTATTTGGTTCGTCTTTGTCGTCTGCGCACCTGGCCTGACTTTGTCGGCTATGGATTCAACCTGCATGCTAATCGCACCAGTCCTGGTCTTCAGTACATCGGCAAGGTGGATGCGAATTCTCCAGCGCAAGCCGCTGGCCTCCAACTGCACGATCGCATCATCGAGGTGAATGGAGACCCCATTGAAGGTATTACTTTTATTATTGTTTACATTATTTATTATTATGAGGCTACCTATATGCTTCATTCCTTTTTAGTTCGCCCAGAAGCGATAGCTTGCGGAGCGGACTTAAGTTTTAAAGCAGATGTTTTTTTATTTATTTATTTATTTATTTTGTCAACGCGAGATCTCCGAGATGTGTGGGCCAACCAGCGTGAAATTTTGCATGATGGTCAACACTAGGCCCAGTTTTATAATGCTGGTCCAAAATTTCGGGGGCCTTCCCCCAAAAAATTTCAGGGGCCAAAAACATGCAAAATTTAGCTCGATTTCGGACGACTTTGAAGTTCGGTGGCGAATATCTCCGAAACGGATGAAGATATTCAAAATCGGATAAATATGTTTTCTACCATGATTCCTCCCACGTTAGGTGAAACAAGTCCAGTGAAGTTTGGTCCAGTAACCTTGGAGATCTAGATGTGGAATTGTACCCACCAAAAGCACATTTTTCGGAAAACCATATTTCGGCCCCTAGGGGGTGATGCGCCCCCAAATTTTTACACGCACTAGAGAATGACCAAGTCTTACTAGCGCACCCCCACCGGGGACAGGGCCCCCCTACAGCTTTTTTTAAAGAAGGTCAAAAATTGGCTTAAAATGCAATAAAGGAGTGCTTATAACTTCGGAGTTAGGGGGTGTAGCCCGGCGAAACTTTGGCACTTGACGCAGCTCTAGGTTGGGGTGTTAACGCAAGTACAACTTTTGGGGGCAAAAAATGTTCAAAAATCGGTGCGATTTACGACAACTTTCGAGTTTGAGCGCAAATATCTCTGGAACCAATGAAGATTGTGACAAAATCTAAACGGCGTTGACGAGTACGATCCTTTGAGCATTGAACAAAAAAAAATTTGTGAAATTCCGGCCACCGCGAACAAAGTTATAGGCGTTCATGTTGACCTACCCTAAGTCGACAATGCGCGTTCGGCGTATGCCAATGCATTTGAGTTCAGGCCACGTGACTTTGATGCCGGGAAAAATTTTATCTCTCCCCTCTAATTTCCCCCAATCGGACTTAGGGCGCCGGGCAGACTCACGTTGGGTTTTGCCCCAAATTTCTAGTTTTCTTTTTTTAAGCTTTTGGCAGTGTAGTGGCCGGAGGCATTACCATATGTTTACAGAGTGTTCGTGCATGAGTCTCAAACAAATATTTTTAGCAAGATATCTTGAGTATTTGTTGATGGAATTTGACCATATGTTCACCACTGCACTAACGGTCTTTGGTGCAAGGATGAACGCATCAAATTTTGGGGTCAAAAGGTCAACGGTCAAGGTCATGGTGGGGTTGTATATGCCCTAAGATGCACTTTTTGGCCATGTACTTGTCACGTGTTGGAGGCATAATAGTTTGCAAAGTTGTAATGACCATCTAGTTTTTTTCACTTTTCCTTGGAAACCATACAGCAAACTGAGACCAAAATTGAGGGGAAGGGGAAGAATGACCCTTATTTAGGATGAATTGAGGCCAAATTTCAGCAAGATCCGTTGAGGGGTTTTGGAGGGGGGCATTTTACCACATTTATAATCGACAGCTTGACGAATCAGCAGCCGTGGACCAAGACAATCGTGCTTATGGCGCCGGGCGGCCTGACATTGGGCCCTGCCGCAAATTTCTAGTTGTTTATTCTTAGCCTCATCAGAACATTGTTGGTTTGCATTAATGAAGTTACTTGACATTGAGCCAGGTTAGTACTGAGATGGGTGACCATTCGAGCGTATACCATCTTTGTATTCCCCCAAGACGTCCAGGCCAACTCAGCCTGGCCATCCCTCTGTGGGTAGGCAAAATGAGCAAATCCCAACAGAGTTGAAATTCTTAAGCTCAGTTTTCCTAATTACAGTAATTATTCTCGCTTCACTACTATAAGCAGTTAATTTCTATTGCAGTCCTTCTGTTCAACGTTCTATTCTTTTAGTGTTTCAGAACAGCTTGTGGCATGAGCGCTCTGTATATATAGAAATGTGGATTTACTGTCGTTGTATAAAAATGTCAGTCCTGGAATTTATTGAACGACCCTCGTAGTGTATTACCTGAGGAGAGATTCCTGTTTTGTGTTAGGCCTATGTGCCTGCAGACATCAGTTGTAGCTCACCATTTGTGCTCAGAAGTTTTTCAAGTGTCTGTTCTATTTATAACCATTGCCTTTCTGTAGTTTTCTGGGTCTTTATCATTTTCATGTTTTACACCCACATTTTTTATGCAGTAGCAGATTAAATACCTGTGCTTACTTATTCGCTTATGGTTTAGTTGTATCGGCAATCAACTCTCTGGATGGTCGAGTCCTTTTGCTGGTTGTTTATTTGTGACTGATGAATTCTATCAACAAGCTAATTAATTAATTAAATTAATTAATTAATTATGAGTTATTCTGTCTGTTTATAGGTCAAAGTCACGCGGACGTTGTATCAGCAATTAGGTCTCGGGATGGGGAAGTGGAGCTGCTGGTTATTGATTCAGCAACGGATGAATTCTGTCGTAATAATCACATTACTGTCTCGTCGTCGTCAGCCAATGTATATACTATCACCTGCCCAGACACTAACCCTTACTCAGACACAGGTCCTATTCTCTTTATCTTTACATGCTGTATTTGTTGTAAAATTGAACTTTTATTTGTACCCAAAGCGCTGCTTGTGATTAAAAAACTCCAGGTAATGTGTAAAACTTTTCGCATAATTTTAGGTTTGGGCTGTTCGAAGAAAAAACGTGTGCTTCGTTTTTACCTTTGGGAACTGAGTACTGAAGGTCAAAAAAAATTTTTTAATAATAATACTAATAATAATAACCGGATTCATAGTGTCCTTGAGAAGTCTTTGAAAGTCCTTGAATTTTGAAAAAAATTTCAGGCCCTTGAAAGTCCTTGAAAACAGAGTAGGTCGTTGAAAGTTCTTGATAACTCTTTGAATTTGAATGTTCCATATTTTGAAATTTTTGCATATTAAAATTTTGAAGAAAGCATTTTTGTAAAATTTGGCATTTCACCACTACTTGGTTTTAGTTCACTTGTTATGTGATTGCAGTCACACAGAAAAATCTGCATCCTAATAAGGACTGTGTAGAAGTGTGCCAGGCAGCTGCCTGTTTAATGATAAGTAGGTAGATGTCTGGCCGTGGGTCCCAAAGACTGGTGATAAATATACTTCTAGGTGCCAATCATTGACATTATCGCTGAGCACTACAGATTTTTATTGTTCTACTATGGATTAGAAATGATTTGATGCCAGTAATCTGCTTTTATCATTAGTGCAGTATTGGTGAGTACACTAAAGTATATATTTCACTCTAAATTTTGATGTAGCTCAAGTATGATAATTATGTCTTTTTATCGATACTTTTAGTACTTGAAAACTGCAATTTTGGGTCCTTGAAAGTCTTTGAAAAGTCATTGAATTTTGTCCTTTTAGTTTGCTATGAACCCTGTAATAATATGGAGTGTTGTCTCTGCAGTGGCTGATGAACAAGAAGCTATTCCTGTGATGCAACAACAACAGGTACGAAACGTTGCATTGTTACTATTAAATTAATACAGGGTGTTTCAGAAAAAATGACACAGAGTTTGTCATATGATTAATTGTGAGCTGTTTGTCTTAGGATTGCGATGCTTGCATCAAAACGTGCACCAGCCGAAAAATTAAATATTTCTCCGGCTGATAAATACTCTTTGTTAGTTGGCTGGAAGTAGTTGCATAGCAGTGATGTCACCGGTATTCCACATAAACGATAGAAGTGTCATCTTTAACTGCCGAACATTGTTTGTAATGAAAGCTCTGATATCTGGATAGGCTGAACCATTGACAGAATGACTGCTGAGTTATCGACAGAGTGGAAAATGGCCTTGAAACGAGCTTTGTTTTTCTTCACGAACTTTTGCCTTAACAATAATAAGAATAATAACGCAATTTGTATAATGACATAACATCCTAAAATACAGAAGCGCTGTCGTCAAGTTAAGTTACTGGTATGGGTATGCAGTGCTGAACAGAGCAGTTTTAAGTTTCTCTTTAAAAGTGTCTGCAGAACCAGACATTTGAACATATATTGTTTTCGAATAATTCACTTGCCACCTGCAAAACACAGAATATTTAACTGTCGTAGTCAGGCAGGTCAGATTTTTGTCATGTAAGCAATTTGTTTAATTATCTCCACCAAGGTGAACGTAGTCAACGTTAGAGGAGATTAGGAGATTGGTCGTTCTGTCCATCGTTCTGTGTGTGTGTGTATGTGAGTACATGATGACTCCACATGTCATACACAAGCAGACATCAGGACCAGCAAGACGTCCTGATGTCTGCACTCCTTATCAGCTGTAGTTGTAGGTGTAGCAGTAGTAGTTGTTGTAATGGTTAAATTACTTCACTTGGCGGAGATATGCACTCTTACGAGCACCTTCTTGTTGCTTTTGTGACTGCTGAATGCGTAGAATGAAGAAGTGGAGTTTGAAGACAAGATGCGGATAGAATCGGCTGAGCCAATGCAGGCTGATATTAATGCGGAGATGTATACAGTAGAGCACCAGCATGACATAGCTGCTCCTACAGCTGCTCATGAGGATGATGATAGACACTTTGAACAGCACAGTCCAGTTGTGGTAAGGCCACATTCACATAGACACAAGTACCAGTCTGTGTGCCTCTACACGGGTTCCAGTAAACACAAGTATGCATGTATTTCAATGGCTGACCAAGAAGCTGAAGAGCCCACACCCCCCTCCCCCTCATCCCCCCATGGGAGCATATAGAGGTTTCTGTTTGCAGCTTGTCTTGCTCTATCTCCATCCATTTCGTCACAATTCACTCTTCTGCAGCCAAAAATCGCCAAAAATTACTAAAAACCTTCATTTTGGGGTTGAAGGTCATTCAAGGTCATCGACATTGATACCACTAAAAGCCTGTCATTAGTGCTTGTTATGACAAGCAGCATGTCTGTGCTTATCTGCAACCATTTTCACGCTAGACAAGCCAATGGCGAAAACATAGCCATTTTTGGGAGTACCCCTTTTCGACACCCTCATGTGCAAACCTCGTTGAACATAGTGGGGTCGTGAAGTGGACTGCTATTATCTACACTCAATGGTGAAAATTTTGTATGCCGGCTGTCTTGGTCTGTCCCCAGTTATTTTGGCGGAATTCACTTGAAATGTGTGTCACAGCTTGAAATCGCAAAAAAACCACTAAAATTCTCTATTTGGAGGCATTAAGGTCACTCTAGGTTATTGATGTTGACACCCTTAAAAAGCACGTCGCCAGTGCTTGTTATGATAAGTGGCATGTCTGTGCCTACCTGCAACCATTTTCACGCTAGACAAGCCATTAGCGGTAAAATAACGTTTTATTAGGGGATGCTTTTTTCTCCACCCCTCGTTCAAGGGGACCCCCCTTACTCAGCGGCATGAAATTTTGTCACGAAATACTACAGACTCTAGGCTATCATGTGGTGAAACTCAAAGTAAGAGCACCCTCTATAGACGTGGGCTCCAATACTGACAGGCAGACAGCTAACACATGCTTTGGCTATCCTAGCTGAATCAAGTAAACGTGATCCAGGCCTTCCAAGTTTATCACATATGCTAATGTGTGTGATGAGGTTGAATTGTGGATGTCACTCACTCGATGCGAGGCCTGCATAATGACGTCGATCTTAAAGGTTATCAGCATCACGTAGTCTAACTGTCAGTATGCTGTTGAATAATATCACCTTTTTATGATTTTCGCTGTTTTCGATGTGTCACTCATTGCATGTCGCCATTAACAAGTGTATAAACTGATGTTTTATACATTTATATTTGCTGTTTTATTACAATAACAAAGTTTTTATGTTGATGGTCAATTACAGTTTAGGCTCTCAGAAATGCATCTCCTTGAAAATTTCTCGTTTTTTGCCCCAAAGCTGTGGCCACACTGTTATGGTAGGATGTGTCATTCCTCCGTTTATAACGTTGTGTATTGTGGCTAAATGGTATATCGTACGGGGTCAGAGATGGACCGTTTAAATAGAGCATTGATAGTTCTTATAGGCTATCAATAGTAACCATGCCGCTAACTGAAGCAGTTTGGCCACAATTCGCAATGCAAGTTTATGGGGCGGTGCTGGAAGTTACTGTATTGTTGGAAGTTATGTAAGTAAATAAGTAACTGCATTGACATTTGCTAGTTTTGCTTTTATTTATGGTCTTTCTGGTTAACTGCAAAAATTAGTAAAAATTTGTGCATTATTTTTAGAAGATTAATCAATTAAAAACTTCCTAGTCAGTACCAGAGAGCGGCATCTTGGGTGAAAAAAACTAGGCGGGGTAGGCAGTTTCAATTTTCTGATGGACACTGCAAATTTCTGATAGGGTGATCAAATTTTTTATTTTGCTCTTAACTTTCATCAAAATGGAGATTTTTAGCCCCATATTTTACATTTTTGGACAAAAGTTTTCTGACAGCTTAAAATTTGGAGGGAATGGTGCAATTGCCCTTCTGGCTACGTCGCCATTGGTAGGTAGCAGCCATAGAATAAAACAGTGGTTGCTGTGTATTTTCTACAGGAGGAGGATGTACCATCAAGGGAACAGCCAGTTGCTATGACGACCTCGACACAGTCCGACATTGCAGTGGCGGCTGTTCCAGTCAACGTGGGTGGTCCCCCTGCTCAGCAGAAGCAAGGCCCAGGCATCACAGTGGCACCGAGTGGGGGTGGGATTGAGTTGGCGGCGTCAGCAAAGGAAGCTCGCCAGCGAATGAGGAAGAAAGCTGATGCAAAGCAGCAGGCTTCAAACCTATCGCTGAGAGACAAGTATCAGTTGCTACAGAATCTCTGAACCAGATGCATGGACAGACACAGACAGATGGACACCGAGACATAGACATATACACGGACATCTTTTTTAAAGTTTTTCTGTGACGGACAAATACCAACTGCTACAGAACCTCTGAACCAGACAAGTGGTACTAAATACCGAAAAATGTTCTTGGTGGTTTTCGGTAGTTCTTGGTACCAAAAACCTAACCCTAAACATTAAACCTTAACCCTGACCGAAAACTCCCGAAAACAAGTTGGTTGTTTTCGGTAGTTTTCGGTATTTAGCTCTACTGAACCAGACACATGGACAGATAGACACAGACAGACAGACAGACGGAGAGACAGACATCTGATTGCCATGTCATGTTGTTCGTACTGACGTTAGCTTAGCATGCTGAATGTTTCTTTCCATTTTGTGTTTTTTTTCGCTTTGTTGCGTTTCTACACGGTGGGGCAAAAAAGTAGCCCCCTGAAGTTTTTTGCTGTTTTTTCAGCAACCGTTTGGAATTTTACTTTGAAATTTTACAGATTTATTTATAAAACCTTCTACATCTAACTGCCAAGTACAGTGAGATTCTGTTGAAAAATGATGAAGTTACAGATTTTTTAACATGTTCCAGCTACAACATCGATTTCATAACATTGTTGAAACAACACAGTTAACTAGTGATCAGATGCCAGAATTCCATTGTCACTGCAAATGTTCGAAGTGTCCATTGCCAGCTCCAAGCTCCAACACAAGCCTTCATTTGCTTAATTTGACAAGTCTTTCACCGTCTTGTCAATCGGTCCTTGTGGTAGATTGCTCCAGATTACCTGAAGCGATTTCTTGAGTTCAGTGATTGTTTTTGGCTTTGTTTTAAGCTTGCGGTAAGCTCCAACATTGCACACCACACGTGATAGTCCACCGAGTTTGCATTCGGCGAATTTAGAGGCCATTGGTCTTTTCTGATGAAATCTGGACAGTTGGCCCGCAGTCAGTTTCCTGCGCTGCACACTGTGTGCTGGTGCACTGTCCTGCTGGAAGATGAATCTGGTGGGCACTGGGCAGCCGGCGATTGCTTTAAAGGAACGATAATTGGCGGTGGTTGGTAGGTGGTCATGTTAAAAAGTCTATAACTGTGTCGTTTTACATTTTATTTGGCATTCAGATTTAGGATGTTACATTAAATAATCCTGTAAAATTTTAGGTTAAAATTCCAAACATTTGCTGAGAAAACAGCAAAAAACTTTCGGGGGCTACTTTTTTGCCCCACCCCTATATGAGTTCTCAGAGGTTCTCTGTTTACTGGCATGCTTGCTGTAGCCTGATTGGTTACTGGCAGTCAGGGCTGTAGTTGTGGTAAGCAGGGGCCTCCATCCCTCTTTGGTCACATTCTGCAAGCCCCTCCGCCTTTATTGTCTAAACCGCCCCTGTCCCCCCAAACGTTAACCCCCTCGTATGTCAAACTTAGTCAAGTGCCCCTACCCCCCTGAATGACAGATTATGTCATTGGTATACTCGTGGGCACGATGGGTGCCTGCGAAAAATTTTTCGATGGAAGGTTGAGTTCAAGGCGCCACAGGAGTAGGGAAGGAGAAGGGGTAGTTTCTTACCCAGCTGATTGTGGGGTCCGGAGAGCATCGTGAGCTTCCCCAGCAGTCAAAAACGACTTTGGTGCATTTTTATCCTAGCAAAACTCTACTGGTGCAACAATGACTGCTTTTCCCCTGAAGTGTTGAAGGTTGCCACCCCCTCCCTTTAGAAATGTAATACACTTTAGCGTAGTCTAGTCCTCAGTGGACGTACATGCCCCTGGCGGTAAGAATTAGGACTCAGGGTGGGGGGTCACCAGGCTGTGAATCACTCCAGGATGTAAGTAAAAATCGTGCTTATTGTTTGCGTATTTTGAACTTCGTTTTCTATCTGTAACGTGCAAAAATACAGTAAAGCTATAAATATTGTTTGTTGAAACTTGCTGCTCTAAATCTGTAATTTTCTCAGCTAAGAAGCCATCATAAGATTAAATAAGAAACAGTAGGTCAAGCAGTTGAGGCTTCTTTTACATGGATTTTCAGTGAAATAATGGAGTGCATTTTCGCCCTAGAAAAAAAGTGGGTTCAGGCGCCCATCCCCCCACCTGCCAACGTTTCACCCTACATTTCTGGCTGCTACGTAGTTTATACAGGGTGGTCATAAACCTGGAATACTCGGGGAATTTTTAGGGAATTTTGTGCAACTGGAGGGGAAAATTGTAACAATTAAAACAGTGTCAGCAGATGCGGTTTCCGGGGTGCAAAAATGCCCTAAAATACGTTTTTGGTCTTACCCTGCTGGGGGAGCTTACATCACTCCCCTAGATTACCTTATTATAATTACTTTTTGTTACGCTGACTTGTGGAAAAGTAAGCCTATGGCTCTGGAAAAGCCCTGCAAACTCGAGGGAATTTTGTTCTCCTACTTTCTGGCAACCCTGCTGTAGTTAAATCACAAAACAGCAATACTTATTTGTTGAAAATTACCGCCATTAAGTGTCACACTGACGTCGATTGTTGTCGGACTAACAATGATGTGTTATGTTGCTGTGTAATGTGCTTGTGATAAAATGCAGCGACGTAGCTGGCTTTTCTTAAGCCAGGGAGGATCCAACGTAGAGAAGTCACTACAGTGTTTCGTGAAATTATTCAATAATTGTTTGGGGCATGGTGTTGAAACTGATGAGAACAAGTCGTGTTGTAGTGAGGGGGCAAGATTTTCTCCCCTGGCCAGCTATGCGCTTGATAAAATGTGCTTTAATTATGTCGCATGATGACGAGGGTAGAATTGCAAAACATGTCTACAATTGTATGTGGCAAAACTTTCTAACTACAAACAACGAAGTTCTTTAAAATGCTACTTACATTATTACATACTTACTTACATAACAGACTTTACTTGTACATTATAAACACTGCAAAAAATGTCTGAAAAAAGTTCGCCGTGTGGAAAGTTGTTTTCAATTTTTAGTCGACCGTACTTGAGTAACGGTCGAGCTGTTGTCATGGTTGTCGTCCGTCACGGATGTATTGGATGACCTTGGATGACCTTGAAGGCCGGTGTGCGCTATTGTGGCTAAATGCTGCAAGATAGGATTTAGGTTACTAATGATCACTAATAGGAAGTTGCACATTGTCTTTCAAATGACATGAAAATTATTGACTTTGGATGACCTTGAAGTCACTGACGACCAATATGGTCGGCTATCCTAGCGACAGCTGGGCTTCTCGTCTTGAAATTCATCGACAGCACATACAATGTTTAGCCATTTTACCTTCAATACAACATGCCAATGCATATCACTGCTTTGCTTTTTGTATGTGTTATTGTTATAATATTGTTTAGCATGTTTTGCGTTACTGTAATAGTGTTGACTCGTACAAGATTATGTTGATTTAAAAAGATATTATGGATGTCTGAACTGTCGATATTTTTGTTACTAATCTGCAACTTTATTTGCTTTGTATTCACAGCAGTGGAATTTATTACATCTCATTTTGTTGTACGTGTATTGTTGTTTCTGTATACTGGGCTAATAGCACGATTAACGCTGTTGTACAGGGCGACGATCAATATTGGAGAAAAACACGTAATCATTTCAATACAAAAATGATTGACCAAAATGCTCCAACGCCAAATTACGTGCTGGTGCGTCATTTAGGGGGAGGGGGTTGGCCCCTACGGACCCCCAAGGATTTGTGATTCATTTTTTTCCTGGGTGAGTCCTGCGTAAACGACTGACGACAATTTTTTGGTCCCTCATGCACTGACCTCTTCTGTGTAAGCTGCACGCATTTTAGTCAGTTGATACTCAGAAAAATCATTCAAATTGCTGCTACCAGATGTCACATTTTAAAGCCAAAATGCGCCAAATTTGATTTCGGTTAGGGCTCCGCCCCAGATCCCGCTGGTGGAGTTTACAGCGCTCCCCCAGGGCCCAGACCATCTAGCTGGATTTAAGGGGCCTACTTCTAAGGGGAGGGGAGGAGAGGGAAGCGGAAGAGGAAAGGAAGAAAGGAAAGGGGAAGGTAATAAG
>Ga0209367_1002632_pt1 | contig 23863 bp, 11 predicted proteins | sample WorMetLIZISLAND2_FD_187412 | JGI IMG/M metagenome (GOLD analysis project Ga0209367, IMG submission 187412) | Marine gutless worms symbiont microbial communities from Max Planck institute for Marine Microbiology, Germany - Olavius geniculatus... ... | reverse complement strand
GCGAAATTTGGTCGACGAAAGGTAGTTCGGTCGGCAGCGAATTTGCGTTGCCATGGCGACGTCTGACATCGCGTGACGACGTCATAGCGAGTCGCCAATCGTCGTCGAGGCCGACGGATTTGATGCTGTTTGCGTGTTGCCATGGCGATGACGACTCACTTACGTTGCTATAACGACGTGTGACGTCCCATGACGTCACAGGGCTTTGACGAAAGCTGGTGAATGTGTCGTCGTTTACGTGTGGTTGCCACGGAGACGGCGACAACGGGTCAACGTTGCTATGGCGACGTGACGCGTCACGTGACGTGACAGAACGATAAAGAAGGCTGGTAGATCTGTCGTTGTTGTTTACACGTTGCCACGGCGACGATGACGTCACAGAAAGGTCTAGCGGCACGTCATCTGGTATAGTACAATATAATGTTACTTTTTTATAAAGCGGCCGTCCTAATAGACCGCATTACTGGTCTTGGCCGTCAGTCCGTCTGTCCCGTCAAGGCTTTTGATTCTAAAACCAAAAAATATATAAAAATTGCCGTAAACGTTCAGATACAGGAGTAATTAGTTTGCTAATTTTTCGCGCGAAAACTATAAATAAAATGCGACATTATTTTTTAGTTACTTATACTATCAGAGTCACTGGTCAAACTGACAACAATTTATTGTTGCGCAACAATAGTTAAGTCGCCTTGGACATTTCCTGGATTAAACTGAACTGCACCAAAGTGAACGGAAGTGAAAGTTTGGTTCAGTTCAGTTATGTAGCTTTGTTTCGTTATGCTGTATGCTTTACATACTCGTAATGGATTGAAGTCGAAATTGCAATCACTGTTGCATATAATTATGACAACTAAGAAACTTTAAAAAAAACAAATAATAATGTAAGCCAAACCAGAAATGCATAACTAAATGCTGTCACATTCAGTTGTAAAAAAAGTTTGTTTAAATATGCACGTAAACTGTTATCCGATGTGCGTACTTAAACGTTTATGTAACTAAAAAAAACTACACCATCCAAGTGCCAACATACTGTACAACTGCGCAACTGGTGAGTGCGATAGAGTTTTTTGTTTTCGTTTAGCGCCGGAACAATAGCCTACAGACTACGCCGGACGAATAGTTAGTGCGTTTTTGGATACGCAACGTCGCATTCGTAAACAAAAACACATATAATAAAGAAATAATACATATCTGTTGTCCGAGATCTCCGCGGTGTACTTAGTGCTAACTGATGCTGCTGCTGCTGCTGTTCATTATCAGAATGATAATCAAACTGAGATTGTGGAGGCTCTGGCGAACAGCTGGAGCTGTTGCTATCTGCGCTGGACTTCACGATTCCACTCTCGTCACGTGACAACACAGACGACGATGACGACGACGAAGGACTGATGTTGTCATGGCGACGAATGACGTCATCAGGACGCTGAACGTCGATTGGCTGATGACGCGTGACGTCATCGAGATGCAGGGGGCTGATTGGATGGCAGTGCGGAGTTGCAGCCAATCCGCTGTCGTTGAGACGTCGACTGCTGAAAAAGTCATTTATCGGCGTGAAAAAAAACAAGTAAATCGTAAACTCCCGCACGAGCTCTCTACTAATTCGAAACAAAAGGGTCGGGAAAATGCGGCCGTGTAAACAGGCCGCATTATGAGTAGCGCCTGTCTGCCCCTCCGTCTTTTTTTTCCCGGAACAAATAATAATGTATAGAATATATAGAATCCCAGGTAGAAACAAAAGAACTAAAAAAACAAAAGTGTCGTGGACGTTTCAGGGGGCAGGTCGGCAGGAATACACAAGGGAACATAAATTTACATCAATTTTGATGCTTCTACCCCTAGCTGTCCTAATAAGAGCTATTACCGGTCATTTCCGTTTTTTTTCATGGACTATACGGTTTCCTAGTATTTAGAGCTGTGCAGTAACGAAATTACATGTAATTTAATTACGTAATTCAATTATTATTTATTACCAAATCAAAAAAACACCAGGAGCAAGCAGCAACACACCAAATTCACCAAATTCCTGGTTATGTCAACTAAAGTCATCACTATTTACAGTGTTAGGAAAACTGGGATACAAAATGAATTACATCAAACCCTCAAATCATACAGACGAAATGAGTTTAAACTCAAACTCAATTCGCCTATACTTTATAGTGAGTTTAATTGTAATATGGCTTTTGATTCCAATGTAATTTGTAATTTAAATTACATTTATGTCAGTAATTTGTAATTTGTAATTGAATTACATTTGAGCCAGTAATTTGCCCAGCTCTGCTAGTACTTCGAAACAAAATGGTAAAATTTAATCCACACCTCGCTTCCAGGGCTGAAACTTTGCACACCGGTTACTGCTGGCCCGGGAAACTTTGACAAGAACTTTGATTTTTTGCGCTTTTGTTTCAAATGCGGGAACAGCGGGTTGTCGATTGTCGGTTGTCGATTAAAAAAAAGTATAGTAAAGCGAAAGCAGAAAGAAGTTGCAATTTTCCAGTGTTGCTATTCTACCGGTAACAAACGTTGCTGGCAACTTGCCGGTAATTTAAGCATATCGTAAGCATATGTTACCGGTAAGTCATTAGTAAGAGTATCGTTAATGCACGCGGAAAAAAGCGTGGAAAACAGCGGTGACTATGTGCGGAAATTCGGAGTAACCACACTTAAAGAGCGTACGAAGCGACAGATCTAAACTGAAACACAACGAACTAAAATAAAATGGAGCCACAGCGCAGTTACAACACCGTACTGAAGACTATTGCTACGACTGAAAATCTTCATGCTTTACAATCATACTGGCAACGTCATACACCTGAAGTATGAATGTGTCCACAGACAGTTAAAAATTTTCGACAGAGAAAATTATGGCTGCTCAAAATTTATATTTTTGTCGACAAATTGTTCAAAAATAGGGGATTTTTAGCCTCAAATGTTGTATTTTTTAAAATCTGCTCCGGTTGCTGCCTGGATTCTCATGGGGAGCGTCTGCTACTATTCTATTACCCTAAAAAGTAAAAAGGTCAGCTTTGACTCTCTGCCACTCTGCTGCAGAATATTGTGCTTCAGGCGCTGAGAACGCGACAGCTGAACACTCGTAAGTGGAAAACTAAGCACAAGATGACAGAAATGAAAAACGACGCCCATTTCTAGATCGCACCTCCTCGGCGCCTCCCGCGGGGATCTTCGGTCCCTTGCAATATTTTAACAGCATGACGCTCCTGCCCCCAATATATTTTGCAAACTATTTTTAAACACTTCGATCTTTCGTACAATAAAAATACATTTTTTAAATGATGCTACCAGCGGCGTTTTCGCAGCTAGTAGGTCTATGTCACCAGACGCGTTTGTAGCCTGCAGGTACTCCGCCTCGCACCTACGTATGGAATTTAATTAATTAAAAATACAAACATTTAGATAAGAAACAAAATTTCAAACGACCAACCGTGGAGTGGAGTGTCCCTCCTCCATTGCTATAAGCCCGGATAGACTGACAGATAATAAATATCTAACTCGACTAGGCTACTGTAGCTTAACTAAACGCATAAATCCATCTTGCCAGTCTACGCACTATGTCTGCGAAACTTGATTGACTGATTGAAGAAACTAAAGACTGAAGAAGTCTTTGGAAGCACCTGCCGTATCGGTGTCACGCTGACCAATCAGAGACGTCGATCCGTCAATGACGTCACAATATCACAATGCCATTCATTAATTGGCTTTCATCATTCAGAGCTAACTTAATACGCCTGCAGTGTGGGGTCATTAGCGTAAGCACTAAGTCAGAAAAAATTGCATAAAAAACAGAATAGTTAAAAATAGTTCTTTGCCGACTTAAATGTTCAAACAACTTTAGGGCATACTAAATTATAGTAAGTTTTAAAAATTCGGATTTAATAAAATAATGTTCGCTGAATTAAAAATTTTTATCTTTAGATTTTTTATTATCATATTTTTAAAGCGCAGTGTATTACTTATTTTATACGTTCGTACATCGTCATTTTCCTTAGTTTTAACATTATTATATGCCAGTCTCAGCCCATACTTGCACACTGCACAGTTGCTCAATAAAACAAAACAAATATACAAAAGTAATTTGGCAAAAAAAAACAAAATCGCTTTTTGTGTGTTTTCGCCATGTGGCAGTACAAATAACACAATGTGGCATTTTTGCTTTTATTTGGTGTGTTTGTGTGTGCCTGGGTGACTGCATGTATGCTTGTGTATTTTTCTTAGTTTACTGTTTTTGTGTTGCTTGTCTGCCGTATTGGCGAATAAACGTACTCATTAAACCGCACAAGCGTATCTGCCATCTGTCAAATGACATTTAAATCTGTAAACGGTTTTACAGGAAACAGAAATGCAACAAACAAACGACAGACAGACCACACTATAGAGAAATGTATAGGAATAGGCATAATCGTATGCGCTGCAAGAAGCGATTCCGCCCAATAATTGTTCATACTCGCGGAGCGTAAACAAACAGAATTACGAGATTTTGTTTGTACGGTGATAATGGTGACTTTCAAGGCCGTTTGTGCGATTTAGTTTTGGAGTTAAAACCTGTACGGAAGAGACAGAGAGATGGACGGGCAATACCCATAATGCGGCCCTCATAGTAAATAATTGTTTACTGTCCGGGCAGCGTAGTAAACAAGATTTGTTGGTGTGATAATTGTTTGCGTGGTGTTAAAGCGATTAAGCAGCTGGTGTCATCGGAGTTCAAACGCCGTCGACCTGCCAGCAAGTTTCTCTATTTACTGCAACGCGTCCAGTCACACACAGTGGCGTTGCCAGAAATGTAAATCGGGAACCTCGACTCCGCCTCTTTTTTCTTTCCCGTCTTTTTAAAAAAAACTTTTCTCCCTTTTTTACTTTTACGTAGAAGTAGGACACTTAAAATCCAGCTGGAAAGTCTGTGGGAGCGCTGGGAGTTCACCAGTGGCCGAGCCCCAGCCAAGGTCAAATATCGTGCATTACATCTTTAAAATATGAGATCTGATAAAAACAATTTTAATTATTTTCCTGAAAAGTAACTGACCAAATTTAGTTTAGTAAAAAACGTGTGCTTGTCTTGTCTGGAGGATTGGGGAGGGGCCTGGGTCCCCTGGGCCCCTTGTCTACGCCACTGAAAGTTTCTCTATTTACTGCAAGCGCGCCGAGGCACAAACACAAGGTGTATAATACTTGTGTATTATAAATAACTGTGAACAGCTAATTCAGTTTCTTCTATCAATCAACTTTGAACACTTCAGGCAATGTTGTACATAGATTTGCGCAAATCGCCTTCTTGGGTGGTCGGGACGATGCTACCGTGACGTTACGGGGAGTATATAGCCTACACGTAGCTTTGTCGTGCGGAATATGACATCAGAGAAACAACTGCGTCTGTGCGTTGTATTACTATTCCGGCTCTCAGTGTGCATTATAATTTATAACCAATGCGACAATACATTTACAGTCCGCCATAGCTTACTGACGACAGCATTGTTTTTAGCATCGTCACTGTTTTTTTTCATTTCTTTGTTAACATGATAACTCACAAACCACTGGACTTAGCTTGATGAAATTTCGCAAAAAATGTACCTTGACATTAAAGCTATGTCGAATATCATTGTCATAGGTCAAAGTTCGAGGTCATAGGAACAGATTTTTGGATTTTTTTACTATTGCGGGATTGAGCAAAATGTTTGTCGACACGATAACGCTGCACTTCCAATATCATAAAATTTTGCGTAACAACTTCTAAAACCTTATTGAACATCAAGGTCACGAATAAAAGTCTAAGGTCACGTGGATTTTCGTTTTTGTGTGTGCGTGTGCATACTGCGATACAACTGCTACCCGCGAGCAGTATTTAGCTTTGAGCGAGGTTTGACGATCTTGTTCTGCATTGCCTTTTCACGATTGCACTACCGACGTGGCGGCTAAAATAAAGCTTGTTCGCCTATGTCTATCTTTTTTCCTTTTCTAAATTTCTACATTAGGCCTATATCTGCTCGTATGAATCGCGACAGGGCAATGTCCTGCCGAACGATCGAAAAATCTCGGCGATATGTTAAAGTCCATGTATTAGCGACATGTCTGTTTTCCAACATAGAATTAAGTAAATCTATTATTACATAAAACAAATTTAACGCACATGCAACAAGACCGTCAAGCCTTAGTCAATGCTAATTCTATGCACGATATTACTCAACTCTGAGGATTTGTGCATTATCGGTAAAGAAGAAAGGAAGAAGCACTGCACACAGGTAAACCCATTTGCTTCCGCGGGCAGTAATAAAACGGCGCCATCTAGCGAATGACATTTTGTGAGTCCAGGCCAACTGGTTCAAGCCGTATCATGCATGCAAGAAACACAAAAAAAACTATGTGATCTTGATCTTTAACGTATGACCTTGAAATTCAATAGGATTTTAGAGCTGTCAAAATACATGTTCGCGCAAAATTTCATCAGGCTAAGTGCAGCGGTTTATGAGTTATTATTTTGACGGAGAAAAAAACAACGCAACCACTGGTAACAATCGTGCTGAAAACAATATTGACGTGGTTCCGCCAAAACTCATCTTTTTACGCAAAAATTTAAAAATTTTCTTGGGGGAGAGGCTGTGCCCCTATATACATAGATCCTTTCCCTCGTGGAGAGGAAACAACACCATCACCACACCCCAACTCTCAAGTGCCCACCGCCCTACATCCAGATCCTGGCTACACAGCCGTATCGGATCGGATCGTATAAATAGGCCTAGATCCCCCGTTTGCCACGCCGTTTGACAGCTTTAGTCGATGATGAGCTAATGCTGTCATTCAATCACTGCGAGCTGTCAGAGTAATCAGCGGCTAGCGGCCCCGTGCGATTATCCGTCGAACTTTAATACACGTCGTCGACTTAATCGTTCGGCTATTCACCCTGTAGGCCTGCACTGGCCTATAGCCTATAGGGCCTACTTTGTGTTTATCGTTTGCTTCATGCAAAGCCGTCGAATGCAATCAGAGCTGTGACCGGTTAATTAGGGCCTACGTTTGTCCGACGCAGTGTGAAAACCGTCCGCAGCAATTTATTATTGACACGGTTGGTTTTCAAAACGTTTCTCAATAGAAGCACAGTGTGTTCAAAGCAGCAGAATTAAAATAAACTGAAATGAAACGAAATAAGCAGAATTCATTTCAGTTCATCGGTCTGCGACTGATTAATTTTTAGGCCGAGCGTTAAGCTGTAAGCGTTAAAGGTCTGGCCCTTTGCTACGAGTTGTCGTCTGTCTGTCATCTGTCGTCTGTCTGTAACAGAAACGCAACTAAAACGAGACTGAACATAAAATCTTCAGTCGAATAATTTGCACGGCTATAAAACGCGTAGCCTACTAATGGAACAAAGAGCAAATCTCAAGAAGTTTCAATTCTCAACTTCTCAAGAAACAGCTGCGGACGGCGACGTCAAAGTGCCAGTCATACCGCACTGTGTGTGCCACAGCAAGGAGAGTGTCTGCAATCTGTCGAATTTTGTTTGCTTTATATAGTCATACGTACAAAATGTGTGCTTTAACTATACTTTTACTTTCCTGGTTCAGTCTGCATCGAGTCGTTTAATCGTCTCATGGGCGACTACATCCCTAACTGCTGTTAATTGTCGCGCCTACTAAGACTCATTGTGTTTGAAAAATACTGAACGGCGACGAGACTTCAAAGACGGAGTGGAGTTGTTTTCGGTGTTGCAAGAAATTTCTGCTCAGGCTTGGCGCTGACTCTGATAATATGTTGTTACTGGCCTAGGGGGGAAACGTCCTGGGCACTTGAAAAGCAGGGGAAAAACGTCCGGGCGGGGAAAATGTCTGAGGGGAAAACGTCCGCGGTTGACAGGCCCAGGGGGGAAATGTCCGGCTCCTAACGTGGTATAATCCTTACTAACGATCCGCTTGAGAAATGTTAGTTCCAGACGGTCGCGACTTGTATCGGGTGGACGCTGAGATCGTGGTAGCTCGACTTGGTGACACTTTGCTCGAGTAGTTCGCGTTCTTCAGTAAAGGCCTTTCGACCCCAGTAGCTTCGCCCTCGTCTTCTTCCTGGTCGATGTTCGGCTTAAAGCAGATGATCTTATGCTGATAAGCATATACTGTGACTGCGCCGGCGACCAGAAGCACAGAGCCGACTACAATAATGATGATGGTCTTGGTGGAAACTCCAGACTCTTCGTAAGTCGTTTCCTCCTGCTCCTCGTCTAAATAATAAAACACGACAAAATTAACAAGAATGCCCTGCTGTTCTAACGTACACCGCGCGATACTATCGGACATGAAATTCACTGCTAATACACGCATTCCGGGAAATGTCATCCTCTTACTGACGAAATGAAATGTGAACTACGGTCGTGTTTGCGTATAGACCTCGCTTTCGGGTCACGTTATACGTTACCCTGCCTACACGACGTACACGTGTACGTAACTATATTATGGGCAATTTATTCCACACGAAATTTGAAGAAGTTTTCCGAGGACTAGGTCCCTGATGTCAAAATTCGTAGGAGCGGAGATCCTAAGCTAACCAATTGTGCAACTACTTTATAAGTAGATTTGTCTACACATCTATTGTATATGCTCAAGCAGCTTTCTTGCAAATTTATTACTAACATTTTTTTACAAAAAAGCGTAGCGGGTATGTACAAAGATGAAGGTTATACAGCCGGAACGCAAACACGAATTTTCTCCCAACAACGTTGCCTGTGTAAATAACTGTATTTTGTACAAAAAACGAAGACATATTTGTGCATGTTTTACACAATGATAAAACACATTTTTTTGCTATTTAGGCCGATTAAGTTATTCAAGTGACCAGCAATTAACCACAAAAATAAGATCATAGGGTCTATATGATCAGCGTACATCAACGCCACACTGAACAGACAGACAGACGGACGGACAGACATTGCTCTGAAAATACCGTCCCAAGTATGTATGCACGGGGCGGTAAAAAGTTGTCACACTAAAATGATAATACTTATGGAAACTAAAGTGAAAATAATGCAGCGTAACATACTAGATTTAAACAGTTTTTTTTAAAAACTTTGAAAGTAAACCATAAACTACAAGAATACGCTGTTCGGTTCACCGGTTCTGATATACAAGGTGGGTCAATAAAAACGTGGCACTACTTTTGTCCATATTTTCGCCAATTATTAATCGATTTTTCAAATTTTTTACTAACACATTTTGTGTACAATTTGCAATCACGTTATTATTATATATCCCACCATGCCATAAATGTGTTTCTACACTACCTTGTGAAATATGAATGAAATATGATTACATAACAATAGTAACAAACAAACATTTTGGTAAAATTGAAAAAAAACACTTCAGACCAACATTATGGTGAATGATCTTTTATGACACCAAACTGTGTGGATTTAACGCAGTATAGTGACATATAGGGATCATTTACTGCACTGTTTGTTTGATGTTTTTTCATTTACCTAAATGCTTCTTGTTATCGTTAGTTTTTTTACATTTTTATTTTACAAGGTAGTGTAGGGACGTATTTATGGTGTGGTGGAATATATTACAATATTCGCATGATTGCAAGTGTCCGCAGAGTGTGCCAGTGAAAGAATTTTAAAAATCGGTCAATAATTGGCGAAGATATGGACAAAAGTATGCTGCCACGTTTTTTATTGGCCGACGACAGTCTGTAGACTGCAGTTATTGTTATTTTTCAGCACTTAATTAAAACTGATTGATTAATTGACTAATTGATTGACATCAATACGGTGACGTATATTTTCCTGACCAGTAGCTGCAGCTGACGCACGGCATTTCCTGCGGAGTGATTTGTAAGAGTAGTGTCCTTCAGTTCCGTTATGTACGTCACCAGACCATGGACCTGCCATCCAGCATCTTTGCATGTAGACTAGGAAGTGAGGTAGATGGCTGATGCCCGTGCAGCTGTCGTTCTTGACGCAAGCATTTTTGCACTGTTCCACGGTGTGCGCTGACCGCGCGAGCGCACCCTTCTCGACCCTCGAATGTCTCCACTCCGTCCAGAACGGCGTGCAAACTTCTACGATTTCACGACAAACCGAATCTTCTTCAACGCTGACCGCAAACGTTGTGCGTTATGTTAAACAGAGACATAGAACTGTATATGACTAGATTGCAACAACAAAATAGTATACCGTCACCCAAGAGTCACGATCACTCGGCTTTCTCGGCTCTACTCGTAATTTTTCGTGAATTACATGTACCCAAGCCTGCATATGCATGCGTAAAAGCATGTGCTGTACTCGCTAGGCCCCTACGCCTACATCAGCATCAGAAATAAATCATAAGTGATGATAATGTGTTTAAATAAACCTAAAACTTCACGAGTATGCTGGCAGAAGATTAGTACTAAATTAAAATTGTATACGATGATTTCTGGGACAGTATGAGGTGTTTTACATTTACCTCGTTTCACTTTGTCCACTTCAACATTGAGTTTTATTTCGTTTCTCGTGTCATCATCGTCTTCATCATCTCGCTTTTCGTCATCTTCATCATAATCAGCAGCCGTCACGACACCTTTCGTTGATACAGCCGTTGCTATGACAACCACCAGCAGCAGACGCTGCAGCATCTTCATTGCTCAGTTAAGTTGTGACTCGCTCGCGTTTGATGATGCGAACCTGGTAGTAATAGCACCTGTTTTGGCAGTACAGTTCAACGCTAACTTAAATTGAATAAATACGTCGGACCAGTGGCGACACATTATGCGGCCGTCCAAAATTTATGCAGCTGAACATTTTAATTCTGACTCTGGCTTTTGATCCAAAGCTGAAAACTAACACGCTACTTACTCCTGCCTCAGGAAACATTTAACCGATTTTGGTTTTCATACGACGCCTTTTTTCTCTACCAGAGCCAGGAGACAGACGGGACAGACGGACAGACGGACAGACGGACAGACGGACAAACAGACAAACGGACAAGACCAGTGATTCGGCCTACCTAGGATGACCGCATACAACATGTTCAGTGTTATATCATGCTGGCTACTTCGAAACTTCGGTATATGTACAGCTCTGTCGTTTTTTCGTCTCCATTCAGTGACGTCACAACATCGTAATATTTTTGGTTTTATAGGAGAAACACAGACGCCTAAATTTATCTTTATGAAGCTGATACAAATAGAGTAAACCTAAACTATCGGAAGATTATGGAACAAACTCTCTGCGGACATTAGTATTGTGGCTAAACCGTACGTCGTAAGGGGTCGGCGATGGTACTTTCGGATAGATTTATGACAAAATAATCTAACTTTATTTTATCAATTTAATTTCCTATATGTTGTCAGTAGTAACCACGCCTCTATCTGCAGCGGCTTGGCCGAAATTATAAAGCTGCTGTCTGCGGACATTACAAGCGTGCGCAAAATTACCGTATCGTATCTTATCGTTCATTGTGGCGTTCGATATAGCAGCGTTACCATAGCGTGTTTGGGACTGTAGTCACTATGGGAAATCGCTTTCTTTTCGCGTCCGGAAGTCAGACGCTGGTGTTCGAATATAAGCGGATCGGTCGGTTCGGATATGCAGTAAAAATAATCGATATCAATCAGCAGGAAATCATCAACTAATAAACAACAAAATGATAGATAAACAAATACCACGTAAAGCACATAATTATGTAAATTAATCTAAAAATTTACTATATTATTACATATAAAATTAAACGTAAAATATTCAGTCAAATTAAATATCAACGCAAAACCGATTATCAACTCAAAAAATTCACATCGTGCAAAATGTTCAACGTAGTATCTACAGACATAAAATACACCTAAAGTTGCCACAAGAATGTGGTTAGTTCCAGACGGTCTAAGTCTTGATTTATCCGGTGAAAGTTAAAACTGGTCAGAGCTCGACTTAGGGCCGGATCTAAATTCGATAAGGTCATGTTCGGTAATAATGTGGAAATTTTCACATGATTTGTCCGAAATTTAATGTGCACTAACTTATCGTAAGTAATTCATTTACCGATACAACTGTAACGTCTTTAATATTAGACCCGGCCAGAGAATGTGGCCCTGCACTAAGCAACGTTTTTAATGCCATAATACATCAAATATGGTCCCAAAGGCCGAAAAATGTCGCGATACTGTCTGATATTTTTGGTTGATAGGACAGCTTTTGTGGGGCCCGTGTTTGTCGGAACATACGAAACATGCTTAAGTCCGTTTGCTGGTTCGACTTGGCGCGTAGTAGTCAGCATTTTAGCGACTTGGGAAAAAAGCTACATCGGGGAAAAACTTTTCTCGGTATAGCTACTTTTTTCTGAGCTGAATGTGTTCATCAGAAAAACTTGTCTATTCGTCGTGGTCACTGTTCGGTGGCTTCCCGGATGTAGCAGAGCATCTTTTTCTTGTAGGCGTAGCTTGTGATAGCGATGGTGGCCAGTACGACTACGATCACTATAATCACGATGATGGCTTTCATGAGACCGTCAGATGTCTTTACTACCTCCACCTCATCCGAGTTCGCTTCTACAGACAACAGAACAGTCTAAACTTGACGCAGTCATAGATCTGAGAGTGAGTGAGTAGGGTATAACGTCTCACACGACACAGTATAGGTCATTTCGAGGACGACCTTTCCAGGCCTTAAACGTACACATAATAATAGAACAAAGTTTTACCTTCACAAAAAATTTCATATAGAGCACAAAATACCATAAAACGATCTAAACCTAAAATTGTAAGTACTCTCCATCATATTTGTGCATAATGTAATAGTAATGGCACTTCTATTAATCTTCCCTCTTATCCACGAGACAGCCATAAATCTCAAAATTCTATTATTTCAGAAGTCTACTATAGGATGGGAAATCATTAATCTAAGACCCTCAGTAAGAATTATAGCGAACTTCGCTTTATGTTATTTTTAAAAACTGTGACGTCGTGGTAGGAAAACAAAAAATTTGCCGGAAAATTGTTGTCCACAAATAGAAAATTTGGTGCTAAAATTAAAAAAAAAAAAAAATTTAAGGCAAAATTAAAATTTTACACATTAATGGTTTCTTCGTCACAAATTTGCAGTTGTTTGTCGAAAAAAACTGCAACTTAACTCCTTCCTCTTTTATCCCCTCAACCCACGCCGCCGAGCCGTCTAAACATGTTGCTTGTGCGCATGCAGAAAGTGCCGCGATAAGTTGCAGAACAAAGTGATGTTATTCTGTTTTGTTACATTTCAGGTTTTATTTACAAAATATACACAGCGCGCAAAATCGACATTTTGGTGAACTCACGGTACGATATATAAAAATTGGACAAAAATGTGAGAATTAAATGGAGTTTAAATCCGGGGGCGTAACGCAATAACAAAGTGACTGAATAAGTGCACATCGACTAATGAATTTGTCACCACTTACCATCAACGTCAAATTGTATTTCATCATTATTATCATTGTCATCATTTTCATTATAATCGTTTTTATGAACTCTCTTCTGTGCCATGAGTGTGTCATTTTCACCATCTTCAGCGGTCATTACGCCGCCTTTCGTTGATACAGCCGTTGCTATGACAACCACCAGCAGCAAACGCTGCAGCATCTTCATTGCTCAGTTGAGTTGTGACTCGCTCGTGTGAGGGTGTAAAACTTGCGACACGACGTCGAAAAAAGCGCCAAGGTCGCAAAAGAACATATTACAATATAAAGTTACAGTACGAAATTACTCAAAACGATATGCAAACTACTCAAAAAGTCCATTCGGTTTTGAGTTTCAGTTTCTTTAATGACGTCACGACATCATTGACATCGACGCAATACGATGCAGATTACAAAGTATGCAGTTTAAATTTGCGCAAAAAGTGCATACAAAAACGTGTGCGAAGTAATCCTGCAAGTACTGCAAAACGCAAAGAGCAGAAAACTCTACACATTGCATGGGGTACGAGGGGGTACGAGTACGCACGCAACAGAACAGTGTAACACATTATATAATTTGTTAAACGCCAAAACCTGTGCTTACTGCATGGTCTATGAAACGTTATAGTAAACCGAACATTTTGTTTGTGTTTTGTCAAAATGTTAAAGTAATGTGTGGTTAGATACGTGCACGTTTCTTCCAAATCGATCCAGGGATCGAATATTATATAGTGAAAAGCCGGCATCGACGTTACTGTCATCAGCTGCAGTAGTCCGCAGTAGTCAGATGGCAGCATTAATAGTCAGAGACAGTAGTTCGATAAAGGCGCGACTTGCTCTGCGTGGTTGCTGAGGTCGCTGTGGTGGTCCGGCTTGGTGACACTTGGCTGGTGGACGCGGTTTTCTTCAGTAAAGGACTTTCGTCTCCAGTAGCTTCCTCCTCGTCTTGTTTCTGGTCCGTCGACGCCGCGAAGCAGAGGATCTTCTGCTGATAAGCGTATCCTCTGACTGCGCCGGCGACCACCAGAACTACGACCACTACAATGATAATGATGGTCGTGCTGGAGATTTTAGACCCTGCGTATAGATAACCAACAAGTCTTTAAAACAGCGACACATAATGAGACCACTCTTTTATACGCTATTTCAAAAACTGGGAAGACGTTGTCAATGCCAAAACTAACATCACTGGTTCGGCCATTCTTATAGCTATCACAAACGTACTAATAAGGCAACATTTTCTGCTTTTGGCCTTGGCCTTGCAATAGGCATGCCTTAGCCGTAGAAGATTTGCCGTGGGTACTGACTTGAGGTAAGAAATCTTTTGCCAGACTTGACAGAAATCACTTTTTACTTTTGTTGAGTAAATATTTCAAGTTTTACTTTTAAAAATGTTTTATTATAAATTTTTTATTTTATCCTCTTTTATCGTGAGATATTGTTGGCCTTGGCGCTGTAGCCTTGGCTTTGAATCCTAGCTTTGATTGTATTCAACCGTTGTCGAGTCATGGGTACAATATATCACCTGTCTGTCGTCTGTTTGCCCGTAACACATGTATTGTGGCTAAACGGTATGTCGTAAAAAGTCGGCGACGGTACAGTTGGATAGGACGATAGCCTATGGGAAATTCCTATAGGCTGTCAAAAGTAATCACCTTCTATTGCCCAACCAACATTATTAAAGCACCGCAGATTAAAATCTGTTGGTGCTATGATGCGAATAAATTAAGATAGGCTAACTAAATAAGGACATGCTGATGTCAGTGATTATTCATTTGAGTGGGTAGCATAAATAAAGGAGAAAATGAAGAGTAAGTACGACAGACAGAGAAATTTTATACGATACAAAGCTTATAAGTAGGTAGACCTAGTCAATTTAATTAGCAGATGCTTCACATATCCATGGATAGGCTTGTAGCCTATCCACAGTATGGCTTAAGTCTGATATCCACACATGGATATATTCATCCATAGATATCCATATTCAAGGCAAGCCTGGCTATATGCTCTCGCGCATCTCATGAGCATTAACTAATAAGATTTATTGTTAAACCCGAGTTGAGTTGAGTTGAGTTGATACTAGTGATGACTCGATATCAGGATTACAATTTCGATACGGTATCGATACAATATTTTACAAATTATCGCAATATCGATATCGATATTTTTAAAAAATATTAAGTATGTTAAATATAGTAGCATGAAAACAAGACGTGAATATTGAGCAAGGCAGTATGCTCTATTTACATAGTATAGGCCTATTATTAGATTGTGACCAATCTAATGTACTCCTCGCTCGCATCATTTTCTTTTGTATTCTTTTAAAAGCTTTTTCGTTCCTCTCGGCATGTATTAGATACCCGGCGTGTATAATTGAGACCCGTTTAATATTATACTAATAATGACTGGCGTCGAGGTCGTTATTGGAAATTGACTCCCAGAAGTTCATAAAATATTGCCCGATTTTAAAAATTGAGAGGAAACAATTTCCGCTAATGGTCGATGACGCTAGTTGCTATTGTCATGTTATACCAAAACGCACGCGTCTATCTGGCACAGTTACGGAGATAGACTATGGCGCCTCAAAGATAATGGAATCACGACCTTGACCTTTTGGGGTTACGTGACGTCATCGGTCGACTTCCTATGGGTGGTCCATCGTGACCTTGCGTTTATCTAGCACCGCTATGGAGATATAGCCGTTTGAAGTTCTTCCAGGAAGGCTCGTTGGTCGGTCGGTCGGTCGGTCGGTCGGTCCTCAATATTACACTGATTTCATAAACTTCTCTTCGCTACGTTAGGAACGTAGCGCGCGAGGAGTAAAAATATGTCTCTATGTGAAATTATATTACGATTGTAGTTAAATTACGACACCATTAAGTCGCCGCATTGTAATCTTTCTTTCCTGTCACGTGCAGGGAAGAATCTGCAGAAAATATCGCGATATTATCAAAAATATCGCGATATATCGCGATATTTTAAAATAACGCGATATATCGAAAAATTCGATAATAATTTCGACGATACAATATATGGATATCGAACACGATATATCGATATTTTCGATATATCGATTCATCACTAGTTGATACGATACGATCATGCTTACTTACTTACATTTTGTTTTAGTGACTGGCTAGTTAGTCGGATTTCCGGTTTGTGTGTTATTGTTTTGTTGATGTTTTATATTTTTCATTATAGTAGATTGGCTGGTTTCTGTTATCGCTTAGCTGCTCGGTGTATTGGTAATACACCGCCGACGATACGCGTATCGGTGGTGGACGTTTGCTTTTACTTCTGTACGGTAAACACACTCCATTGTTCTCCATTAGTTTTGTGCGATACTTGAAATCGAGAGCACGATAATGATACCGCCTCAGGTATCGCGATACTCAGCACTAGTGTGATACTTCAGCGGTTTAACCGCTACCGTTCTTGTCTGCGCAGTTATGAGTGATAGAATACTGATGTGCAAACAGTAGTAATTTACTGAAATTTGCTTCAGTGTGACTCGATTTCCTCATTGCAGAGCGCATTTGTTGTCAGCAGTAGAGTTTCTGCTAAGGGTGCGACGAAACACCGCACCGGCCTCACCGACCGCACCGGCAGGAAATTACCGCACCGGCGCCTAAAACGACCACTAACTCAAACCCTAAGACAGCGTCCAATCGTCTGCAGCTGCCGTCATGCTCGAAGTGGTCGTTTTAGGGGGACGATTCTAGTTTACGGACGCACCCTGTACACAGCATCGCGCGCGAGTCCGTATTGCAGTGGAAGTTAGCCCGCGAGGCACAAGCAGCAAAAGGAAAAAAAGACACACATTATAGCGACACAGTGACGCACAGAAACAGCGTGCAGCTTAACGCGTAATAATACACTTATCTGTGCAGTTGGCTGCTCCTGCTGCTGCTGCACAGATAAGTTGGCACAGGCCGCGGCTTATACAGCTATTAACATAATGTACTGAATAAGCGGCAAAATAGTGCCGGTGATGGCGGAAGCTCCAGCCGGACAGTACATGAATTTTAACCCTAACCCTAGAATTCCTGCGCCTAATCGCAACCGTTTACTGTGCGCCATCAGGCACAGCCTCAGCAGCCAGCGAAAACAGACACAGTAAGCAACTCCCGCCATCAACTGCGCCAGCAGGACAACACGGCCTGACTGCTGTAAACACTGCTACTGGAGGAGGAGTCAGTGGACTACTTTCTGCGACGTGCGTGTCTGTGGACGTGGGCAACTTCAACCTGGTGCTTGATATGTCTTTGTCAGACTGTGAGAACGACACCGGCTCCGAGCCTCCGATGCTAATAAAATTACACAGGATATATTCCTGCAACAAGGTGAGATATGCAATTATGACAAATGAAATAATAAATGACAGTTAGAAATATTTGATGTGGAAAATAACTAAAAATAGCGTATAAACAGAGCGCATCCGTAAACTGAAATCTACCCGTTTTAGGCGCCGGTGCGGTGATCTGATGCCGGTGCGGTAGGAATTGCAGTCGGTGAGGCCGGTGCGGTGTTTCATCACACCGCTGCCTGCTAAGATACGCTGCAGGACCAATACTGGCGATTCAGACTGCACGGTATCATCACAGGTATCGTCGTCTCACGATACTTGGTGTATCGTGGCACCACAATACATCGTGACTTCAGTGATACTGGTATTGTCACCTTTGGTATCAATATACTTACCGACGTATCGCCGGTATCGCCCAACACTGCCAGAGATGTGCAGATCGTCGAATTCTGAGTTTATGTCTGTCTGCGGATTTTGTTTCGCATCTGCAACAGTGTGCAATCTGGCACTCAGGGCTGCAAAATTAGTCTGAAAACCCTAGGTTTTTCTGGTTTTCAAGAAAACTTTTGAAAACTTGTAAGTCCAATTTTTATTTTTTTTTGGATTTTTTGTTTTAAGTGAAATTTATTACGTATTATATTTCATTTCATATTATAATCGTGATTTTTGAGTTATGACATCAATCATGTCATGCTGTTGTTCACTCATAAGAAGATGTATAGGATGTTTTCCTGGGTACTAATTTCATGTACGGTGTTCATCTGTCTGTCACAACCCTCATTTGTGTCAAATTGGTGCAAGCTAGGATCATGAAATCTTCACTGTGGGCTGCCACAAAGACTAATTTTTTGTGACAAGAATTCATGCTCCTGGGTGAGGGGGTTCTCCTCGAATGAGGGCATGAAAAAGGGGCACTGCCCTTAAAAAGACGTTATTTTGCCCGTTAGCTCGTTTCGTGTGAAAATGGTTGCAGATAGGTACAGACGTGTTACATATCGTAACAAGCACTGGTCACAGGCTTTTTAGTTTTATCAACATCGATGACCTTGAATGACCTTGAACTTCCAAAATTAAAAGTTTTGGTGATTTTTTTGCGATTTTGGGTTATGACACACATATTAAGAGTGAAGTGTGCCAAAATGGCTGGAGATAGACGAAAACAACTTGCATATAGATTTTTATTATCAAACGTAGAAGTTAGCAGTTTAAGTTTCGATCCCCTAGGTTTAAGGAGCCATACATGTGTACGTGGGCGTCAAAAAGGGGTACTCCTCTAAAAATGGTTATTTTTTGATACTGGTTTGTCTAGCGTAAAAACTGTTGCATATAAGCACAAACATGCTGCTTATCATAACAAGCACTGGTGACAAGCTAATTGATGCTATTAGCATCAATGACCTTGAATGACCTTCAATCTCTAAAATAGAGGATTTTTGTGTTGTTTTGCGATTTTTGGTTGTGATGCACACCTCAAGGGCGAATTGCAATGAACTGGCTGCAGATAGATCAAGACAACCTGCGAACAGGAACTGCTAAGGCTGTTGCACGTCTCATGAGCTTTGCTCAAAATACTTTGTGTCATTACTTATGTATGAATTGAACTCTGCATGCATTGTACTCATAACTGGGTGGCAGCCAGCGTGAGACAGCTTCATTAGCAGTTTTGAACTCCTATACACATAACTCACTTTGCTTCACTCCATCTGTTTCATTAATTGCTTGTTGGTCAGGCTAGAACTCTTTACACTGTGTCGCAAAAAAAACATCCCCGACATTTGAAAACCAATTATCAGATTTTGATAATTTTTGGTAAGAATATTCTTGACACAACTGGCCATCGAATAACCATTCAGTTTCCCACTCACCCAACGTTTGTTTCTGCACTACCGGGGAAAAACACAACCAGCAAAGTATCACTTTTTTTATCCAATGCAATATGGTTTCTTTATTAACATAACACGTAAAACATATTTTGTTCACTTTTTTGACACTTTGGCTGACAATTCATCCAGTTGTCTGTTTTTCAACTGCTCATAGTAAAATTGCTTGAGGTGGTGGCCCACTGTGCGAACACAGGCAAGGAGATGCCTTCTCCATTCATTGACAGCAGTATTGATGAAGTTCTGCTCCAGACCAATCCAGGCTGTACCAGTTGCTTCTTGACTTCACAAACATTTCTAAACTTCATCTGGTAGGCACACTGCTGCATGACAGTCAAACCTTGTAATAGACCGGCCCACAGATTAGGATAGGTGGAATTTATCGATGTTTTTCATTCAATTTAACATGTATTATGCTTGGTCTGCTTTCCCCAGGTAGTGCAAAAACAGACGTTGGATGAGGTGGAAACTAAAACACTTATTTAATAGCCTTTTTTGTGCGAAATACTTCTGCCAAAAATTATTCAAATCTGCTAATCATTCTTCAAGTTACGATCGATAATGTTGGGGATGGTTTTTTTCAGGTTTTCTGTTTATTTCAACACATATTTAACTTGATCTGCTTTCTTTAGGTAGTGCGGAAGCGTACATTGGGTGAGTCATTTGATGGCAAGTTGTGTCAGGAATATTCGTTTTAAAAATTATCAAAATTTGATAATTGGTTATAAAGTTACAGTCAAAAATGTTGGGGCTGTTTTTTTGAGACACAGTGTAATTAGCTTCTGTGGGCAGCTTAGTTGTAGTTCAGTCCAGTTCAAGTCAGTAGTGAATTCATATTGCGTAGCCACAGCGTCCTTATGCATTGGACATTACTTTAGCATGGCCACTTTCAATCTTTAGATAGCATCTCATAAGTCTTGTCTGTTTTATCTGTTATGTGCAAACCTCATTTGACACATCGACACTTTGCTGCTAAGGTCCTAGAAATGATGTTGTCTTTTGACCATGTTAACCCAGTGATGCAGTTTTCAAGACCAAGAGCAATAAGTCTTGACAAGAGGTCTGGTTTACGTGACTGTTAAAACTCCCGATGATGATAATATGATGACTATAAACAGTCAAGAGAAAGCGCATGATTTCTACTATTGCAGGTGAGTTATTCTAGACAGTGAGCAGACATTTGCAGCAGCAGCTCTAGTGTGGTTATATTTTGCTGTTTCTCAAGGTTTTATTACCTCCGCCAAGGAGGTAATGTTTTTGCCAGACTTTGTTTGTCTGTCTGTCTGTGTGTCAGCAAGATAACTCAAAAAGTTATGTACGGATCTTTCTGAAATTTTGAGGGTATGTCAGGAATGGCACAAACTACATGTGATTCAATTTTGGGGGTGATCCGGAAGGAATCCTGTATTCTGGGTCATTTTGAAATTTTCATTACCATTGCTTTAAACGGGGCATAAGGAAACTGCTGCAAAACCGATGATGGTGCTGCCACCTAGCGAACAACATTGCCTTGGTGGAGGTGTGCAGGCTCTGACTGCTTTCTAGTTTCTGCTGTTTCTGAACTTGAAGGCCTGCTACACACTGAGAAAGCTATATACTGTGATGCTGTGCCATATACCCAGTACAAAGGTTTTCATTTCGGTAGTGGAGAACTTGGAGATTGAAGCATTTTCAACACATATAGCTTTTTGCTGTTGAGTGTTGTTAATGTGTATGATTTGTGTTTTTGTGTCTTAACACTGTTTGTTGACTAAGTGACAGTAGAACTGCTGCTATAGTCTCCAAAAGGTTGCTGTTTCAGGGATTAGTTAGGACCAGTGGTAACTTTAGAAAAGACTGGTTGAGTGGATGTGTGTGTTTGTGTACCGAATTCAGATTATTTCTACCCGTATATCGAGTCCATTCTGCTTCAGTTAATTGCTAACTTGTGGTAAAAAGGTCTATGACTTTAAAAAATATCGTACCACGGCACTGTGGGAAAACAAAATTATGGCCTGTTGTGGTAGTAACGAATGATGGCCGTGAGTACTGACTACTGAGTATACTGACTGTTGATAATAGGCGTGAGTTATACATGGTTCCTACGGTCAGGGGAAGTCAGGGAAAGTAACGGAAAATCAAAGCAAGAGTGCAAAAGTTAACAAAGATGCAGAAAAAAATCTGAACTGTCGTACACAGACTGCATATGACAGTTCAAAATTTTTCCTGCTCACTTTGCTCGCAGATTATTTGTCTCTCCACTTTTTAATTTGTTCTACCGTCCTCGTTTCTAGTGCGATTGAAAGCCGACATTGGTATTTCGAGTGAACAAATTAGTCAGGTAAAACGATTTATTTTGTCCTGGAAAGTCAGGGAAGATGCATTTTGCAGAGTAGTAGGAACCATGGTTATAAAACAATGCAGCAATCAAGTTACACTGCTGAGCTGGCGAGTGGGGGTTGCTATTTGCTATTTCCAGGCTTGGGCCACCCACCGTCCCTAACCAAGGCCGGTCGGTCAGACAGGCCAGTGAGGAGGGGAAGACGGCAGCCTCACGTTATCTGCGCTACGCTGGCTTGGATTGCTTTGCTTGTACGCTGCGCCGTCTAACTGATTAAAGCCATCTGGTGGCCAGTAAGTCTTGAGTGAGTAGAGTACAACGCTGAGCAATGGCCTATGCTGCTGCTGCCGCTGCTGTAGCCTGAGTTCACTCACTCATCCTCTGCGTCATTGCTTTGGCTTGTCCCCCCCTGCCTGGCGCCAGCCGTCGGCCGCTCTTTCTAGCCTGGGCTGGCCTAGTAATCTCATTCAGTTTAGAATTTGGCTTTGTCTAATGTTCGTGTTGTGTAACTACCGGCGTGTGCGTGTATGAGTGTGGCGATCGATCGAATCCGTGATATTCTGAGCTTGCTGATCATATAAACGTGGATCCAGTGCTGTACTGTAGTGTTGTTGTTGCCGTGCCGTTGGCGCTGTAGTGGCCACCGTGAGCCGCTTTCTGTCGTTTCTGTGATATCTGTAGTTGGTCCACGAGTCCTGCCTACAGACGTCGTGTTCGTGTAAGTAAAGCGCTGACACTGATAACGGCAGCATTACCGTGACTGATTCTCACCGTTACATTCAGTAAGTCATTCCCCCAGTTGATAGAAATGGCATTCTGAAACTCCGTATCTGAATACCATAAGCAAACAGTTGTGTTTATTAGACCTCACATTTCTTACTCAGATGCTTTTCTTTTTGCTGCTAATGTTGTCATTTTGTTTCAGACTCGCTTTGTTCAGCATGCAATAAGTGAAAGTGGATCAGTTAGGGGTATTCTGTTTTGTTTGAATTGTGACACTTGTTCGAAAGTTGAGTCTTGTGAAAAAGTCAACCGTTGATCTCTCTGTGCTTTCCAACAGTGTATTTTCTGCCAAATCTGGGTGTTTGAGCTCTGAGTTATAGTAAGTTATGAAAGAAGCTAAGGGTATCTCAGGCCTAGGAGACTTAGCAGAATATATGGTACACGAAAACGAGAATCACCATATGCCTGTGTCACACTCACATAAACACTTGGCGTGATTCGGAGTCGCGGATAGTGGAGCCGATGTCATCCCCCGCCTCTCGGTCCAGCTGCCGGGTCATCCCCCAGGCCTGTCTGTCCCTGCCGACGTTGTTCCGCGCCCCTATGACAAGCCGCCGGATCATCCCCCGAACCCTGGATTTAGTCCTGGGTACCACGTTTGAGCCAACAGAACTTGTTTATTTCGTATAGTAGAAGCCTGATATTACGGCGGTTAAGTAAGTTTTTTCTGGTCTCTAAAACATTGTAATATCTGTGCCATTGCTGTACCGAGTTCTTCGCTATGAGAGACCGAATTTGGGAAAAGTTTCGTACTTATTCCCGGGTGCCATGTTTGAGACCCCATAACTTTTTTGCTATCAAAGATGGAAGCTCGATATTTTGGCAGTCAAATAAAACTTTTGGTGTCTCTGAAATCCTGTAAAAGAATTCGCCATAGCTTTACCGAGTTTTGCGCTACAGAACGCCAAACTTTGAAGAAATTTTCGTACTTATTCCCAAAAGCCATGTTTGAGGCAGGGTAACTTTTTTGTTGTTAAAGATAGAAGCCCGGTATTTTGGGTGTTGAATAAAATTTTTAGGCACTCTCGAATGGTGCAAAAAATTCGCCATAGCTTTACCGAGTTCTTTGTTATGGAGCGCCAAACTTTAAAGAAATTTTCGTACTTATTTCCGGGTGCCATGTTTGAGGCTTCATAACTTTTTCGTTTTCAAAGATGGAAGCCCGATATTTGGCAATCGAATAAGA
>Ga0209367_1002631_pt1 | contig 23865 bp, 22 predicted proteins | sample WorMetLIZISLAND2_FD_187412 | JGI IMG/M metagenome (GOLD analysis project Ga0209367, IMG submission 187412) | Marine gutless worms symbiont microbial communities from Max Planck institute for Marine Microbiology, Germany - Olavius geniculatus... ... | reverse complement strand
GGGGGAACTGCCTCCAGTTCTTAGGGGGGAATCATAGGCCCTGGTTTACACATTTCGGCTCTCAGAACGCATGCATATGACAGTGCGATTGGCTACATTTTTGACCGACCGTCAGGTATAGTCTTTTACACTAAACCTATATGCGTCGCCTGTCTGTCGTCGTCTGTCGATCGTCATCTGTAACGCATGTTTTGTGACTAAACCGCATGTTGTAGCTATGGAGTTGACAATGGTGTGCCTATATACCAATTTAGATAAAGATAGCGAGTTCCTATAGCCTATGACTGTCAATTTTAACCATGTCACTCTATCTGCAATCTGCATGCAGCGGTTTGGCCGCAATTTTTAATGCAAAGTTGTTTTTTACAGCCAATCACCCACGTGCGCCGAATTATAAGCCATACGTATCGTATTTTAGCGTTTATTTTAGAGCTCAATATATCAGCGTCACCGTGGCGTGTATGGTACTGTAGTCACTATGGGAAACCGCTTTCTTTCATCGACCTTTGAGATTCAGAATATATAGGCGGGCTAAAGCAGTACGGTCGGCCTTCCCTCTTGTGAATACAACTTGTGCCTCATAACTTATTTAGGCCTACTTATTTACCCACATTTCAGCGACAGTCGTATTTGGATAGATAAATATTCTATGTTGACGTGTAAACAAAAGTATGATTTCTTGAAAATTATGATAAAATATGTCGTTTCTCGAGTATCCGATTTATTGGATTTCCTCTTCGAAGGCGCAGTTAATTCACCGGATAGCGTTACGGTGAGCGGAACATTTCAAAACCAATAAGTAATTTGAGAGACCATATTTTCATCATCATCATCATCATCATCAATGGATATCCGATAGAACAGATAGAAAAAATTCAGAAGAGAGCTACCAAACTCGTTATTACCTTACGTAAGATACCATACAAAGACCGTTTGATGTCTTTAAAGTTGCATACACTTAAATACAGAAGATTGCGTGGTGAGATGATTGAGGTTGTTAAGATTGTGAATGATATTTATGACGAAAAAGTTGCACCTACATTACACTTCAATAAGACTTCAGTAACTAGAGGTAACAACTTTAAATCGCATAACCAAACATTTACTCACAATCTTAGAAAACATTTTTTTCGCAGCATGTATTGTGAATATCTGGAATAGTTTACCTAATTGGGTAGTTGATGTACAGTTTATTGATTTATTTAAAGTGTGGCTTGATAGATTTTGGGCACAACAAGAAGTTATGTATGATTGGACCGCTGAATTAGCCGGAACCGGAGATAGATCGGAGTATGTCAAAAAAGTGATTAGATTATTAGCACTTTTAGTTACATCTTTCCCAGATGAAGGACTTCTGTACATATGATATGAGCAATGTAAAGAAGTTGACCATTACTCAATTTAATTTTTACAACAACACTGTCTTTATAGGGATCAGAGAAATAGACCTGCTGACAATCTAGATCTGAAGATACATATATTATTACTTCCCTATGTCCTTGGGATTCAATGCTGTGAAAAATATTATAACCAATTAAATTTAATTTACTGATATTTAGGTTTGTATTTGAATTTTTACTATTTACCTCTGTAATTGCAATGACATTTGGTTTGAATAGTAATGATTTAATAAAGCAGTTTAAGTCTCCTATTTTATCAGACAAAAAATCTGCATTAGTGTACATCACTAAAAGGTCCTTTTCTGATTTTGTGAATCCTGATGTTTCCCAGAGTACCTCTCACCCAATACAGGAATTCCCCCGACTCATCCTCATCCTGTTTTTTCTTTGCCTCAGTTACTAACTGCTTGCATTCTTGTCGTTCTTCTTTTGTCAAGTCGTCAGCAAAAATCACTCTTGAATACATCCTCTGCGTCTCGTAATTTATACAAAGACTCCATAATCATATTCTTCAACACTGAACTGAATCAGAACTTGTCTAGGTGATCTGACGCAGGAATCTTTTCATATCTTTCTCTTTGATTTCAACTGACAAGATCTTATTAAACAGCTTCAGGCAGAATTTCCTGTCTACTCTTCATCTATCCTCCCGGGAAATACACGAGGCCTCCTCAATGTTATATAAAATAACATTAGCGGCCCTGTTCTCTTGATCTCTCTCCTCTATTGCTCTGGATTGAACCTGATCTGAGGTAGTGTTTACAGATGATAACTGTGAATTCATTGACTGATAATGACCATCAACTTGTGCTTTAACTGCACTCCCAACTGAATCCATCAGCTTTGTTTCAATGTATCCAATTTAACCTCAGTTTCTTTTGCTGTTTCTTTCATCATCTTTATGTCCTCTCTCATCTCTCGTACTTCCTGACTGACCTTCTGCATTTGCTCTTCCAGTAAATCTTGCCACTTGCTCATATGCACTAAAGACTGCAGAATTTTGCCTACACTGCGATTACATATCTCGCAATACCAGTGCATAGACTCATTCTTTTTAAAGAACGCATAGGCATCTTCACTAATTTTCTGACATGTGGCATGAAACCATCTTTCACACAGTTTACATAGTATGCCTGCATCTTTATCAGTAACGACTTTATTGCAGTCTCTGCACTTTTCAGCTTTATTTTCTTTTTTTCTCATCTTTTCTCCCCGTCCCATTAGTTAAACCCTTATGGGACATGCTACATCTAGAGTAGGTAAACCTTGACTAACATGCAATGGGTAGTCCCTAACGGGGCGGATATCGAACCTATATCATGTCGATGGAGCCTTCGACCACTTCGTCCCACGGCCGACGTGGGCTCGGGGGGCTAGACCGGCCAGGCAATGTTAACACGTGCAGGACCTGGGACCTTAACTATTGTTAGAATCTTAACTAACAAGCAATCAAACAAAAACAACAAATCAACAAACTAAATGAACCCAAAATCAACTTAAAAGTTCACAGTAAATTGCTAGATTTCATTAAACTTTAGCAGCTTTACGAAAACAGTCTGCCATCTTAGAAACCGGAAATCAAGTTCGGTTTCGAATGTGGTCGAATTTCTGCTGTGGGCGTTGCCTGACAATTTTTCAGCTTTTTCAGATGTACAGGGTGGTCCAAAAATGGCACAAAGTTTATGGCACCATAATTTTGCAACCATACCTCACAGAGTCATGCAGTTTGCAGCATAATGTTCTGAAAGAAATTCTTTACATGACTAAAGTCAGTGTTTAAATACAGCAATTAAATATTCTTTATTTTGCCGCTGGCAAGTGAACTATTAAAAAACAGAATTACCTTCAATGTACCTTGGTCCATAAAAACTTGCCACTGTTATTTTTTAATAGCTCCGTGAAACATTGGCCAATTTTAATAATTTTTGGCATGCGACATTAAGAAGAAACTTGATGCAAAGGTCTGTAGTTTTGGCCACCTCACCTTAACGTTGTCGCTACACTACCGTGTGAAATGCGGAAGTCGCTGTTTGGCCATTGACAACAATGAATTCCTATCGGGTAGTGTATGCGTCGGCTCAGAAATTATAAAGTGAATAGCGACAAATGCAATTAGCAATTATTATCACTTAAAAAATTACACGTGTCATATCACATCATCTTCATTTTAGCGGGTGCTTAAAATGTCTTTCTGCAGCACAAAAACGCAAGCAGTGGACGTTGACACCATTTGCCAACAGCACGTTCAGTAACTGCATGACTCAAGCAGCTCACTTGCTGTTGATGTATCATTTCAGTTTGTTGACTTAGAATTTTAAAATAAAGACGAAGCAACAAATTTTCAATGATTTTGTGGTTTCAGTAATTTTCTGAGCTGACGCATGCACTGCCCAGTATGAATTCATTGTTGTCAATGGTCAAAATACGACTTCTGCATTTCACAAGGTAGTGTAGCAACAACCTTAGGGTGAGGTGGCCAAAAGTGCAGACATTTACGTCAAGTTTCTTTTTAATGTCGCATGCCAAAAATTATTAAAATCAGCCAATGTTTCACGGAGCTATTGAAAAAATAAAAGTGGCACGTTTTTATGGACCGCGGTGTCGAGGGTAATAGTGTTTTTGCATAGTTCAACTACCAGCGGCAATAACAAAGAATATTTAACTGCTGTATTCAAATAATGACTTTAGTCATGTGAAGAATTTCTTTTGGAACATTTTGCTGAAAACCACATGACTCTATGATGCACGATTGCAAAATTATGGTGTCATTAACTTTGTGCCGTTTTTTTGGACCACCTTGTAAAATATACTTTTGTTTAATCTTGCATGGTTCAATTCATATGTATCTCTCCATTGTTATTAGATTTTTGAACAGCGGTAAAACCACATTTGAACGTTGCCACAGTTGTGTTTACTTGTTTGCATTTCATTGTTTTTTTATTCTCCATAGCACAAACTCAGTAATTTCACACTTTCCACAATGCTTTACAAAAAAATACATGTTTTTTAAATGGTAGTAACATTGTGTATGTATATTACATAATTTGCATGAATGCACATATACCACTGATACCAGCTATCATTTTGACTTAAGTGTAATTTTGCTGTATAGTAAGTAAGTAAGTAAGTTATCTATATAGCACGTTAATATTTTCATATGCTTAATGCTGCTATTGTGTTGTAGCCTGAGAAAGTAAGCTCAGAAGTGTCAGAGGTCACAATGATGCGTAGTCTGAAATCCAGCGAGGCTGCCGGCATGTCGTACCATGACATCGCTCTACAGCTGGAGGTGGACATCCATGTCGGTCTGTCAGAGTTTGAGGTCGGACAGCGTCGAAGGAACCACGGATACAACGAGTTCGACATCACGGACGATGAGCCGATGTGGAAGAAATACTTAGGACAGGCACGTTTCAATTAATTTGCTTGTTAGTCGCGTAAGGGGTTAAGAAAGTGATAGTTTCCCCTCACTTTGTTTTGCCAGATCTTATGAACTTAGTATGCTGCTGAATAATATAACCAGTCTTTGTGAGTTGTGATGATATAATGAGTGGTGAAGTGATGTGGACGAAATATTTTGGACAGGCACATTTACATTGTGTTAAATACAGGAAATAAGTCAGTAAGATAGGATAACTCGGAAGGCACAGATTGGGATTTATTTGCAATGCACTGCATTGTCAACACACAAACAGAAATATTAACATTGTGTTATCAAATGCGTATAGATTAAGAAGGTAGGAACTCAACTCAGAGCTATGTAACATGCAGCTAAATGTGATCACATTGATGACAAACACTCTGCTTCTTGCAAATTTCCTGCATATATAAATAAATAAGTAATACCGGTAGGAATTTATAATGCGCACAACGTCAGCAAACTGAATCTGAGGTGTTGGCTGTTGATAAATGGGTAGTGAAAGTTTTTTCAAAGTTTGTCTATAAGGCAAAGATAGGAAGAGGAGTTTGAAGTCATTTTTTACTTATAGCTGTTTTTTTTGTACATTTGTAGTTCAAAGACCCGCTGATTCTGCTGCTGCTTGCTTCAGCGTGTGTCAGCATCTTTATGCAACAATTTGATGATGCCATCAGTATCACTGTGGTTAGTGAGTCTTTTATTTGAGCCACTTTAAAAAAAACATTTTTCGCTATAGCTTCAGTTACAGCTATGCTTTATTTAACCTGTTTTCAGGTTTTTGTGGATGCGTGCAAGTCATTGGGTCATACCAAGTATGGCTGGTAATAGTTGGCAGGTGTTATATGTGGCTGTCCACACAGCTGTCGCCCCTTGTCTTCCAATAGACAGCATTGTGAGATTGATGACTGTCTGGAGGAAAATGGAAGATTATTAGAACTGCCATTTTCAATACATGTGCACAAATTATTATAATCGACAGTTCTGACAATTTTAGGTTTCCGTCATTTTTGTGTTTTGTGTTTCATAAAGGTTAAACTTTTTGTGAAGGTTAAACTTTTTGTTCCGTTATTATGTGTATGTGCAATTTTGCCTGCAAAGGCCATCTCCGAAGTGACCTATACTGTGTCGGGCGGGACGTTAAACCCTACTTACTCACTCACTCACCCCACATTGCTGTTAGAATTTTCTGCCATAATTGCCAATCCTGTAGTGTGTAGCCACTAATGAAAATTTTGACACTCATTTTCTGTAGTCAGTTTTATCTGCATGATAAAACAACTCATGCACACAGCAGTCACATATCTACACAGACTACAGGCGGCTGTAGCTGCATTCTCGCTAGTTTTGCATCATTTTTATCAGGTTTCTGATGTTCAGTGATTTGAACATTGATGTTTTGAACTGATAGTTGAAACACCGGATTTTATTCCTGCCCTGTGGAATGCTTGCACCAATTTTGATTTAATTTTTTTCATGTTTGGAGCTCATGCAAACAAGGTAGACTGGTAGTAAGAATCGTAACATTATTTTAATACCAATGTTATTTGCTGTTTTTAAGAGTCACATTTCTTTTACATTTTTGTCACTTTACCATGCCATGTGTTTATATTGTAGGCAATCGTCATTGTCGTTACCGTCGCTTTTGTGCAAGTAAGTTTAAGTTTAATATTGGATAATTTTTCATGATGGCAAATGACTTGAAAATAAATGAGATTATTACAACTATTACAACAGCGACGATGACTACAGCAGCTGCTACTGGTTAAAGGTGGCGATATAGCTCTTTATGGAAAGCCCATGTCAGAGCTACGGAGCATCATCTGCCATATGGGATCACACAGTGTTACCTGCCACCCAACACAGGTGAATGTGCCTTGCCAGATAGGCTGGTACTCAATTTAACTACCCTAGAGGGATGGAAGGCTGAGTTGATCTAGGCGGCTGGTTACACACCGAGATGGTTTACCTGCCCGTCGGCAATCACCCATCAAAGTACTAATCTGGCCCGGTGTAGATTAACTTTGGTGATCGGATGAAATGCGTTACCACTACGCCAAGCCACCAACTGCTGCTGCTTTTAGTGCTGCTGCTGCTGCTTACACTTTTTCTGCTACATCTACAGATTAGTGTTCATTTTCTAGAGTGATGCAGAAGTGAACGTTTCTGAGATGTTGTAAAGCTGGAGCTGTCTGTACACCATGCAGTGCACTAGCCTGGCATATTTGTGGTCTTGGGTCTGCTCGAGGGCTAAGGAAATGCACATCTGCATCACTCTATGATTGGCTTCCGGGTGACTTGAGAATGAGTTTTTCTGAAACTTATTATGTTTATGTGTTTGAAACTGCCCATTCTTGGTGGCAGTTTTTGCTGTGTTGTGAATGCCTTGTAGCTAGTTGTGAATGGCCTTTTGTCTGTTTTGCAGGAATATCGGTCAGAAAAGTCATTAGAGGCTTTGACTAAACTAGTACCACCGAAATGTCATTGGTAAGCTGATAGTTAACTTCATCATTCATAACGTCATTGTTGCCATTATCATGGTTGTTATTATTGTTTTTGTCGTCATAAAAATTTCCATAACAAGATAATCAATAAAATCTGTTTGTTTCCGTTTTTGCTGATAAACGCTAATAGTGATGGGTATTTTATGACTTTAGCATCTAGACTTTAAACCTATTGTTTATGGTCAGTGTGTCACTAATTTGTGCAGTGCAGTTAGGTGCATGACACGTGACACAGTGCAAACTTTTTTCGAGAGAGGTCAGATTTAGATTTGACTGATTTTAACTGTTTTTGTTTGGTGTTGTTCAGCATTCGCAATGGTAAGTTGGAAACATTCCTGGCTCGCGAGCTGGTTCCCGGTGACATTGTGTATTTGAGTCTTGGTGACAGGGTACCAGGCGACCTTCGGCTATTTGAGGTCTTAGCTTGTTTTTATATTGGTTTTTTAAATATTAGAAATAATAATATTTTATCAAAAGCTATCTGCTTAAATAGGAGGTTGATACTGTTTTTAAAGAGACTCTCTAAATGTTTGAATTTATCGTTTGTTTGAAACATTTTGTAGCAGTAATGCATTGTGTCTAATGAATGACATTACTCTACGTTGGGCATTTAAGTAATTGAATGGGTGACCGTCTGTGTCTGCAGGCAGGTAACCATCTCAGTACATAAACAGTTACCTAAAGCATGTGGCCAATATTGGTGTGTCATTTAGTGTGTCATAATAGTGGCTTAGAGCTGACAAATACAGGTTTGATAAACCTTGCTTCAGGTTGTTAGAGCAGACTTGATAGGGTTCTGTTGAGAGTTAAAAGCTGACAATTCTTTCTGCACATGAAATTTTATGACTTTCTGCATATTTTCCACTATGGTTATTTCCAATGATTGTGCTGACCATGTAATACACTAAATGTGATTTTTTGTTTTCCACAGATGAGTAAATACTGAGTGATGTACAGCTCTAGGCTGAAAAAAGTGTTTTTTAGCAAAATGTTTGCACACACTTGGCCATACATTTGCATCGAATGCATTCACATAGTTACAATAGTCAATATTTCTGCCAATTGATACAAAAGTATTCAGTCTTTCATAGCAAATACAGCTTCAGAACAGGGTGATATATTTTAACTGTTGCTGTCTCTCAAGACATTCGAGATTCCAAACTTTGTGTAGCCTTCTCCAAACGAAGCCTTGACTTTTCTGTGCTGTCCTATCACTACATCAGTTTCATCTGTAAATACAACTGATTTCTGGTTATCTGTCTTCTAGCTCAGCTTCTGTCTACACCATAACACATAGCGAGGTCTATTCAGTCACCCTGCTTGTTGCAGTTTGCTTCCAAATTTTCTGTCTGGTTAAACAACAGGAATGCAAACGACGTCATACCGTACGTGGTGATAATCGTTGAGTCAGCATATCATTTACGTAGTTTATAATTTCAGCCGATGTCTTTTTTTCTGTGCGCTTTAACCTGACGAATTATTCTCCAATCGCTCCTTCAATCAGATTCAGTGGTCTGCCAGTTTGAAGCCACTTTTCTACACTTCATCAACATTTTCATCACTTCAGAAACTTTCACATCCAAGCCTGTCTTACGTTTAATGTATTCAAAATGAATCCTTAGTTACGATTACTATTACTTAATTTTATTATAATTTTCTTTTGCTTCTTTGTCATTTCTTTGTCTTCCATATCCTCTGCACTTCAATTGCTTCGTTTGTCAAAATTTTCGATTAAAATGACTTCACGAATGATGCAACGCATTTTACGTAGATAAAACTACATAGCCATAGATATAAATTGGCTACAGATGTGCTGAAGTTCAAAATTTTACTTATTTTATTTGTGGTGTGTTTCACAACTTTCTGCCATCGTCATCGCATTATGACACACTTTTGGCCACCCACTGTAGGTCAACTCCGCCATCTACCTTTCACATGTTTCCAAAACGAGAAACAGCATTGGAGCTGAGTAGTAATGAATGATGGTAGTGAATGTATTACTGTAGCTGACTATTTAGGCAGATCTGTGGTTCAGGCTGATTGGCTTGGTTCAAATTTCGGCAGCCACACATTGCTTGTGCTATACTTGTCAAATGAACTAGGTGAACTCTTGCATGTGGCATTGCCACGATGACAGCACCATTAACATTGCTGTTTACTATTACCATTACTATTGTTGTTTTACCATGGCTACTATAGTACTGTTATTTGCTGCTGTTATTGCTGTAGGCATATGATTTATCAATTGATGAGTCAAGTTTTACCGGTGAAACAGAACCTGCTTCTAAACACACTGATGTGTTACCGGCGAAACGTAATGGCATTGTACATCTTGACAACATTGCGTTCATGGGAACGCTTGTACGATGTGGTAGTGGCAAGGTTATTATTTTTGCCGATCTCTTGTAGTAGCAGCCTGAGGGTTCATTATTCACTTATTATTTTTTGCTGGTTTAGTGCAATTGTGGATGTGAAAAAGATTACATTTCTCGCACTTTTGTTGTAGCAGAAAATTAATGTTAGTCATTCTTTGCCATTTGTTTATTGCGGGAAGGTTAACATACATTGGGCATCTTTTGATTCACTGCTATGACTGACAGTGACTAGGATGTTATCAGCTGCAGTAGTGGAGGGTATGTTAGACATTTATTGATAATTCGCTGGAAAAGTACATACCTAGATCAGTGATAACCACAATAAACAGTCACTGAATTCAGTCATTTCAGGATATCTTACTTATATGTAAAAGGTATTACTTTTGACTCACCTGATGATTTTGCATACAATTTCAGTCATTTTAGTGTCAGAGTAGATATGAAACCAGATTGTGATCCAGGAATATTCTGACAAATTTTTGAATAGAATTTTTTGAGCACTAGCTGATGGGTAGAGGCCTGAAGAACAGTTATAAGATCCATCATATTTGTCAATTGGCAGCACTGTTCTTTGGCTAAGATTTGAGATCTTTGATAGCTTCCGGTCTAATGTGTTTTATGATAAATCATTCAATTCTGAACGTGTGTTTCAGGGCATCATCATTGGTACAGGGGAGAACTCCGAGTTTGGTGAAATTTTCAAAATGATGCAAGCTGAAGAGGTGCGGATCGACTCTCATGTTTTTGTGTTGTTTGAGAATTCAGATATTTGATTTGTTTGAAATAAGGTAACTAAAGCTGCAGAAATTAGTGATTATTCATGCAATTAATGATGAAATTTTTTTAGTCGCAGTACTTGTGTGACAGCTGCTAGCTGAATAAATTACAAAGTCGATAAACCCTACATGCATTCTTCCAGCTCAGTAACCACTGTTGGTTGTAGTCAATTAGTTAATCTGTAATTTTTGATAAGTTAAGTGTTAAAAAAATTTTCATCATTACCAGTTTCACCTGGTTTACATCGAATCTAATTTTAGGATTTTTTTTGAAGCATGATAGCAAATTGCAGCAACTGATGGCACTGGTTAGAAAGGAGCAAGCTTGTTGTCGCAACACATTTCCTGACGTCACTGTTGCATTCACTGCTAGCATTGAATATTTAACTAACAGCCAGATTTTGTTCAGGTATTTTGAATTATTGTTTTTTCGCTACAGCTGCTAAAACTTGCATTTTTATTTATTGCTATTTGAATCAAGTTGTGGGTGCTTTTCTACTGAAATGCCGCATACTACTTTGGTGCGTGCAGGCACCCAAGACACCACTACAGATCAGCATGGGTCAGCTGGGCAAACAATTGTCTTTCTATTCATTCTGTATCATCGGCATTATCATGTTCCTCGGCTGGCTACAGGGAAGACAGCTGCTCGATATGTTCACCATTGGTGTCAGGTATGCAGATCTTATCAAGTGGCCATCTGAACAGGCCACATTATGGGTCTTGCATTCTTGCCCATACTTATACCTGTCTGTTTTAATGTGAAAGCGAAAAGGTGAAGTAAATGAATAATTGGCATGGCAGAGTAACCAGTGTGCCTATTTTTTGTTTGGAAGGTCAAACAAAGGTCAATGGTAGGGGTTGCACAGCTGTTGGCTGATAGCCTCATAATATGTCAGAACAGGGTCAACATTTTTTAGCTCTTTGCATGTCGTCAGCTATGCTGGAAGTTGCAACAGATGTTACCATTGGTCTGTCCATCTGTCACACTCACGCACCTTGCTGAAGGCGTTGTACAGAATGAGATGCTGTTTGGCAGGACACTCAGTGTTAAGTGTTGGCATGTCAACTGTAAATTTATATATTGCATTCCCAGATGGAATCTTTTATCGACAAATAAGTTGGTGACACAGACACAGATCTTAATCTTTGATAGTTATTTTTACAACTAAGTATTTTGAGGACCACTAATAATTTTGGTTTTGTTTTATTATCAGTTATGAAGTATTTTTCAGTTTAAACATTTATGAATGCAGACTCAAAATTTGAGGATGTGCTATCGATTCATTAGTCTTTTGATTGAATGTGTTGTTTAGCCTCGCTGTGGCAGCAATACCGGAAGGTCTGCCAATAGTTGTTACAGTCACTCTAGCGATTGGCGTCATGAGAATGGCAAAGAGGAAAGCAATTGTCAAGAAGCTACCAATTGTAGAGACACTTGGCAAGTTGTACCACATTTATATCGGGTTTAAACAAGTATGTAAACAAGTAAGTCACTAGGCAGTTAGTTAAGCTGTAAGGGTTAATTCTTAGCTAGTTTGAGCGTTAAAAGCTATGCAGCAGGCGTCAATATTTTAGATGGATTTTTTTCAAACAAAGAACTGTAATGTCAAAAACATATCTGTTTTGCTAGCATTGGAAATGTGAATTTTTATGTAAACAAAATAGATTTCTTAAATTACTGTATTTTAAATGTTGACATAAGCCATATCTATATGTCCCATATTGACATACTTACTTACTGACTGCTGTATATCGTAGGCTGTGTGGACGTAATATGTTCTGACAAGACGGGAACATTGACCAAGAATGAGATGACTGTTACTCAGTTATTCACCGCCGACGAACAAACTGCAGAGGTTTGACAGACCAACATTATCTGTTTAGCTGTCTGTGGTTTATTGTGTATTCTGGGCCATATTATATATCTTGCCTGTGCATCTCTAGGTATGTCTGTCTGTTCTGTCAAGGTTATTAGCTTGAAAACAAAAAGGCATGGTGAAACCAAAAATTTTCCACATAATAGCAGTTTTTACGTGTGGCAGCATCTACTGCTGTAGCGTGTCTTAGCCATCGCAATTCTGTCTGTCTGTCTGTCTGGCCGTCTGTCACACGGGTGGATCAGTCAAAAATGGTGCAAGCTAGGATCACCAAATTTTCACCATCGGCAGCCTAAAAGACTTTAGTTTCTGGATTTGTAAGACTTTTCCATAAATTCTATGGGGTCACTTCGAGCAAGGGTACTAAATGAGAGGGGGTGGGAAAAATTGGCTGTTTTCAGCCAATAAGCCGCTGTATCCCAGAAATGGTGCAAGTAGGGCCTAGGTTACTATTAATCACTAATAGGAAGTCCTTTACTGGCTTTTGATTGGCACTGAAAGCAATGACCTTGGATGACCTTGAATGCCAAAATAAAGGTTTTTAATGGATTTTTTTGGCGATTTTTGACTCACACACATTTCAAGAGCGAATTGTGCTGAAATCACTAGAGATAGACTAGGACAGCCAGCATATAAAGCTTTCAGCGTTAAACGTAGTTTTTATTAGTTTAAATTTTGCCCCCATGCATTTAAGAAATTCTTCGTACGTGGGCATCAGACTTGGGTATCCACTTGAGAATATTCGCATTCGGCCACTCAAATGGCAGCAGCCACACAAGACAGTGGCGCCATCTGGCGTATATGAATGCATCGTACCGAATGCCAGTTGCTGGGATCTGTGCGTCTGTAGATTTTGTTTGCAGTGGGCCTTCAAACATGCACCGCTGTTGCACGTTCCCCTTTGTGTTAGCTGGGCTTTCTTGTTTGTAGAACAGATCAGAGCAGCATCGTGGGTTAGCAAAGTTTGGCAAGTGACAAGTTACAATTTTTCGACAGACAGAGTCTGTAAATTTGCAACAGAGGAGATATGGGTGCTCACTGCCCAATTTTCAATTTTTGCTTTAAATTTCTATGAAATGAAGGATTTCCATCTCCAAATGCAAACAGAATTTTTGGACAAGAAGAAAATTTTCTGACAGGCCAAAATTTAGGGGGCAGAGCAAATTTTCTCTGTTTCTCTGCCTCTGTCTGTATGTCTGGTGTGTATGTTTGGTCTGTCTGGTAGGTGACTGGAGTGGGTTACAATGCTTCGGGTCTGGTGCTATGTAATAATGAAGTGGTCAGGGATGGAAGTCATCCATCTTTCACCAAACTAATGGAGGTATATATTTGGCCCGACAATTCACTCTGTTCTTATGCTCTAGCTCTTTGCCAATAACAGGTTTCTTAACTTTTCTGATTTTAGCATAAAACTCGTGGGGCCTAATTTACAAAACATTGTAAAACAGTTGTAAATTTGTCGTTAACCCTTAACAACTTCGTCGTATCTTTGTCATGAATCAACAAGTTTCGATGTCATAAGATTGTCGCAGAAACGTCGTGTCCAAATTTTGGAAGCTGATTTTTTTACGATTTCGTAACTCTGTCGCAATTTTGTCATAATTCCGTAGTCGTTAAAATTAGCCGGCCAATCAGCCGCCATTACGTTGACCTCAGTCACAACCTCAACCAAGTGTGTGCAGCGTCACTGAGCTGGCGATGCGCGGCGCTGCACACCGATTGTCTGTCGTATGTTTCTCGTAACTTTCTCGTACAATTTTTTTTGTAAATTGTGTTTTTTCGTAAGTCTGTTGTAAACCTGCCGTGTGTTGTAAAATTGGCGTAAATTTGTCTTACAATGTTTTGTAAATTTTTTTAATGATTACAGTGTATAACGATTACAGTGGGCGACTTCACTTTTTGACTTAGACTTTCGCTGAGCCTTTTCGCTGAGCGAAAGCGAAAGCTGAACGCTAAAGTCTGTACTTAGACCAAAGTTCAACTAAACGGTTAAAAATGGCGGAAAACCGGTAAACCTAACAGGAAATAAATCAACCAGTTACGCTTGGACTTGCTTATTTAATTGCGCCGCGCATGCAAATGATGTAATTACGTAACGTCTTACGTCATTGTGTAGCCATTGCGGCGTTTATTTTTGGTACCAGACTGTTTTAATTTACTAAACTATCCGTGTTAGTCGCCATGTTTTCGCTCAGCGAAATCACTTCACTTTTTGACTTAAGTAGGTACTTAGACCGAAGTTTAGGCTCAGCGAAAGTCTCAGCGAAAGTCTTAGTCAAAAAGTGAAGTCGCCCTGTGTATAATTTTTCGTTTTTTGCTTGTCGGTCCATTCACTTTGCAGCGTTTTTAGTTTATCATATATCTGCAGTTATGCTCTGCACACATTTTTTACTGTTTTTGGCTTATGTTAAAAGATTTTCTTAATTTTTTTAGTTTGCAGTATTGGCATGTCAGCAGTGGGCAGATGACAGATATCATTATGGTTGTGTGCATTCTTTTGTTGTTTTGTTTTCGTGTGCAGTATCTGGTTTGCAATTTGCCTTTTTATTGTCATTGATTGATTGATAAGAGCTTTTTCCGAGCGAGAGCTAATCGAAAAACGACAATTCAGAATTTGCTGAGAGCATTTTAAAGGTCAAGTTGGAAAAATATCTTTGGATTGGTAGTGTGGCATAGCGGTAACACGTTTGATTAAATCAACGAAGTTACTCTACCACGGGCCTGGTTTGTGCTGTGACTGACGGGTGGCTGTTTATGGGCAGGTAAACCGTCTCGGTGCGCAGCCAGCCAGCTAGGTTGACTAAAATGAGTGTCAGCTGGCTAGCTGAGTAATAATAAATGGCAATGGTGAATGTAGTCAGCGTAGCTGCTTACCGGTGGATCTATTGGCTTAAGCTGATTGGCTTGGTCCAAAGGTCGGCAGGCACCTGGCACTCGAGCTACATTCAGTCAAATGAACTGAGTGAACTCTCGCAATGGCTTTGCCATGATGACAGCACTATGAACATTGGCATTGGTATTGTTATTATTATTATTACTGTGTTGTAAGCTTAACGTATGTTTTTATCAGAGCTAACTGCTATATAGTTTTTAATAATCAATTCGTAGTTAGATGAAATAGTTTATGCTGTTCTTTTGCAGGCGGCGGTAATCTGTAACAATGCTCAGATTGTGGAGGGCATGTTACAAGGACAGCCAACAGAGGGCGCTTTGCTCGCTTGTGCCATGAAGGTCGGAAGCGTTGCCTGTTTTCTCTGTAGAATTTTTGCTTACATATTCTTTTCGCTGATATTTTGTATTAGTGTGTTGGGTACATTCCTCGTGAACTTCAGACTTGTGAATACGGAACGTGATTTATCGTATCTGATGCTGTAATTACACTTAACAGGAAAGATATGTGTTTTTTTTGGAAACAGAATTTACAAAAAACCATTTTAAAAGCCCAACCCAATAGGTTTTATCAGGTGTAGGATTAAAATTGATTTTTAAAAATCTCACCTTGATGGCTGTTGGCGTTTTGTGCTGATCGCTTTGTTGCAAATTGTCTGCCAAATCTGCCAGTGAAAGGATTCGAAAATTGGTCAATGTCCAAGACAGGAACAAGAGTTTTGACTCACAGTGTAATAGTAGTAGTAGTTGTTACTAGTGATAGTTGTTGTAGTTGTAGTAGTAGTAGTTGTTGTTGTTGTCAGATGTTCATTGAATCAGCTTGATTTGGGTATGTCCGACAACATGAATGGCTTTTCAACTCTGACACTAGCAGCAATAGTTCTAGTAGTCATACCAGTAGTTTTTGTAGTAGTAGTAGTAGTATATGTTGTTGTTATCAGATGTTCATGAAATCGGGTCGCTCTGAGTATGTCTGCCAGCATGAATGGCTATTCAACTCTGATGTTAGTAGCAGTTGTAGTGATAATGGGGCGTTAGTTGTAGTAGTAGTAGTATTTGTTGTAGTAGTAGCAGTTGATATTGTTGTTGTCAGATGTCTGTGGAATCGGCTCGCTATGAGTACGTCCGTCAGCATGAATGGCCGTTCAACTCCGACACTAAGTACATGGCTGTCAACGTTACTCCTCGGAGGACTCAGGTGAACGTTGTGGCCATTTTTAGGCCTCCACCCTCCAGTGCATTATATGTGGAGGGTTTAAGGAGTTGTAGAATATAATAGAATTAAATTATACATTCTTTGTTGTATGTGAATGGCTGAGAAGAACATAGGTTGATAACACTGTTGTTTTTGTGCTGCTGCTACTGTGCCTGTCTGTGCCTGCATTATGCATCTTGCCCGTCTGTCCGTCTGTCTGTCCATCTGTCTTGTATGGGCTCTTAATAAATTGCAAAAGGTGTAGAAAAAAAACTTGAAAACTAGAAATATAGGCTTCAGTTTTTCAAATGTTTCTTGGTAAGCGAATACTCATGGTTTTTAGTCACAGCGGGTCAAAGGTCATGGTCATCGTATGTCTGAAATGTCATGAGAAGAATGCATGCGTGCATTGTGATAGCCACACGCTAAGACTAGCAGGTGATAGACTACAGAAATGCATTGCTGGGATTTTATCCGTGACTTTATTTATGTTTTAATGCTCATAATGGAGAATTCCAGTTATAGCGTGGATGGCTTCAGTGCAAAATCTTCTTTTGCTTTAGTTTAAGACAGCTTCAATTATTGGTATAATTCTGCTATCCAGTTGTTGATCTCTATTACGTAAAGGGAGCTTTGGAGTATATGAGGAAGCCATGTCTAACATAATCTAACTTTGTTTTTTTACCAATGTATACATTGGTAATGTGCTGTATACCAGACTTCAGTTAATGATATAACCCTGGTGCTAGGTTGGTGAGATCTATTTCGTGAAAGGAGCCTTGGAGCGCATACTGAAGCTGTGTCGGACCTACTACTACTATGGCTCAATCAGTCCAATGTCTTCCAAGCAAGAACAGGTTTACATTGACAGAGCGGCATTGATGGGCACTTCAGGCCTTAGAGGTTTGTTCTATTACTGATATATACATTGGTAGCATGCAACAAACTTGTTTAAATTTAAGACATTGTACAATATGCAGCCATTTGCCTAGTTAAACATTACACTGCATTGCATTGCATAACATTAACCTTGATCCTCACTTTTGATCCTTTGGCTTAAGTGTTTGTTTCATCCATTCACATGCTTCGGAGAAAGTAATTGTCATTTACCAAATGCTTTTTTATTTCATTGAAAATTGAATGATTAGCATTTTGTCAGTAATTAAAAATGTTCAGCAATTAATCGAATGATTAATCATCAGTTTCTGCAGCTCTAGTTTGAACTTGAGCATTCTCTAGTGTCTCTGTGTACAGGACGGTTGGGTGGACTGAAGAACTAAACCCTCATTCCAGCCTGTTAGGAACTTAGGACTGCCACATAACAACGTGAAATCAGACTTCTGGATCGGTAGAAACTGAAAATTATTGGGGATGCCAGCTGACCGTGTTTAACTTGAAAGTGGTTTTTATGTTTTTTTTGTTTGCAGTGTTGGCGTTGGCCTACGGACGTAGCATGGAAGATCTGACGTTCGTAGGAATGGTTGGTTTGCTGGACCCACCACGTGACGGCATTCAGGATGCTGTATTGACACTGCTCAGTACAGGAGCACATCTCAAGATGGTCACCGGCGACTCGGAGGAAACTGCCCTGGCCATCGGTAGATAGCTTTTATTGACTCAGTGGCATAACATCGTCATCGTCATCATCATATTCGTTTAATCAACAATAGTTGACAGACTGCAACTAGAGTTACAATACCATCGGTTAATAATAGTTACGGCAGATAGAAGAAAAATTAAAACTGTTGTAGAAACAAACGCATATGTCGAGATTAGAAAGACTGAAACTGCACAATTTTGACGTAACTCTAAGGCAGTATATATAATGTAAATATGTTTGACATAATGATCGAGAGCTTGTGGGTTCGATAACCGATTGTGTTGCTATCAAGTGGCTAATGCTTGGATAATTGACCATCTGTGGGCAGGTAAACCATGTCAGTATGTAACTAAAACCATTAAGATCAATTCAGCCTTCCATCCGTCCAGGGTATGTAAATTGAGTACTGGCTGGCCTGCTTGGCTGGGGTTAAAGTGGGTCGCATTCACCTGTGCCTAGTGGCAGGTAACACTGTGTGATCATCAATGGTCATATGGCAGGTGGCGCTCCATAGCTCTGAGATGGGTGACCGCTAGAGCTATGTCATGTCAGCCTACCGTGCCTCGTAAATGAGTGTAGGTGCTTTGTGAACGAGACATCGGTGTCCTTGTCTTTCAGCACTCTGTGTATTTGTGTCTCTATGCTACGGGTAGTTGTGGGTAGTTGTGCATTGTTTGGTGATCACATTGACTGTGGACATTTCTCACTCTACGAAGCATTTATATAGCAGTAGTAAAGTACATCATACGATGTACACTGTCGTAGTAGGGCTTTTTGTGTGTTTATGTCTGCAGCAAGCCGTCTTGGTTTGTATGCTACGGGCAGCCGTGCATTGTCCGGTGATCACATCGACTCTATGGACATTTCTCAGCTAGAGAAGCTCATAAACCACATCTCAGTATTCTACCGCGTCAGCCCTCGCCATAAACACACCATCATCAAGGTTCATTGATGCTTTTACAACCTAGGGGCAGAAAAAATTTTTGGAGCTGGTAACAGTAAAAAAATTATTCGTTAACTTTCTGAAGATTAACGATTAATTAATCGTTTTTTTTCTGGTGGAAACTAGCCATGGTTATTGTGCACGAAAAAAGCTTGTTTTTTGGCCAACGTTGTAAGCTAATCAGCTAATAGCTGTCACAAATGCATTGACTTGACAGTAGGTTTATGTTGTCATTCGTAGGGCCTAACTCTTTGTTGTATCCAGTCACATGCTTTGGAGAAAGTGATTATCATTTTTCAAATGCTTGTCTTCAATTGAAAATTTGATGATTAAAAATTTATTAATGATTAAATTTTTTTAGCAGTTAATTGAGTCATTAATAATCAGTTTCTGCAACTGCAGTTTGTTGTTATGTATTCTGGCTGATCAGCTATTGCCGGAACATTTCGAAATATTGGGGAGTTTGACAGTTGACCGGTGAAAGTCTGGGAAATGTTCGAGGTGAAATCTTTTTCCGGAAAAAACCACAAATAGGCAGTTTACAAATGGTTTGCTTCACCAACTCTAGCCTGAAAAATGGGCCTGTTAAACGGCACAGTGTGTCAAAGAGGATAAAAAGTGCCATTTTATGTATTTTACTGGTGTTTGTATGTGGGTGTTTTTTCCACATGTATGGGTATTTTTAGACATGGCATAACACAGACACGTCGTTGGTATTTCATTATATTTTCCCTGTGTGTGTGTGGGTGTTTCCAGGCACTACAAAACACAGGACACATAGTCGGTATGACAGGCGATGGTGTTAATGATGCAGTCGCTCTGCGTAGTGCTGACATTGGAATTACCATGGGAAAAACTGGGACTGACGTATCGAAGGAAGCTGCTGATATGATACTTGTTGATGATAACTTCACGACAATATTGTATGTCTGCTGTTTTATGTATTTAATTATTGTATTGTGTAAACGTTGCTTATAACAAACATAATATGCAGTGCAGTAAAAATATACATAAGTTGTAAAAAGCACTGATGAAAGCATAGTAAAATATTAATAGTTTTAAATTCTAAAGTATTCTGTAGCTAAGTGTTTCAATTCTGGTGCCATCTTTAATGATTGCTTTATTGTAAATTTGCTGCTGAGTGTAGGAATTTTAAAAATTGTTCAGTATTTGTTAGTTTTTTAGCATTGTGACATGAAGCCATACTACAAGAGCTTTTCACTACCTGTTTACCTATGTTTTTACTCGCAACAGCAGCTACTGCTTTCAGCACATCTTAGCCATCGCAATTCTGTCTGTCCGTTCGTCTGTCCATCGCACGGATGGATCAGTCAAAAGCAGTGCAAGCTAGAATCACCAAATTTTCACTGTTGGCTGCATGGAAGACTCTAGTTTTAGGATCAGTAAAGCTTTTAATAAATTCGAAAGGGGTCACTCCGAGCGAGGGTGCTAAATGACAGAGGGGTAGGGAAAATTTGTGATTACCAGCCGATACGGCGTTTGCTGAGCGAGACAGGTCACGCCCTCTGGTGAGTACGAGTAAAACACTATAGATTAGCACTATTAGATTAGCCACCGGTCGTCTGGCAACCTCTGGTGACTGTAAAAAAACATGGTTGTTAGGATGGGTGAACTTATATTTTGTTTTACTGGGCTTTCAAACATGCACTGCTGTTGCACGTTCCTCTTTGCATTAGCTGGGCTTTTCTTGTTGTTGTTTCTTGATAACTATTAACAAGAAAAGCCTCACTAACACAAAGGGGAACACGCAACAGCAATGCATGTGTGAAGGCCTGACCAGTGCAAACGAAATCTAAGTTCACAACAATGCTTCATTTAGACTCGACGGCGGATGACGCCTAGACCAGATTCAGTGCATGAATTTCAATATTGCGTGCCACGTCCAATGCATGAATTCCACCATTATTGGCTAAAAATTGCAAAAATTTTTACCCCCTCTTCTTTAGCGCCTTTGTTCAGGGTGACCCCCTTCGAATTTATGGAAAAGCTTTACGGTTCCTGAAACTAGAGTCTTCCGGGCAGCTGACGGTGAAGATTTTGTGATCCTAGCTTGCACCGTTTTTGACTGATCCACTCGTGTGACAGACGGAGAGACAGACAGACAAACAGAATTGCGATGGCTAAGACAAGCTATAGCAGTACCTGCTGTCGCGCGTAAAAATCTAACTTTGACTCATTGCATGGTTGTAGGTCAGCAATAGAAGAAGGCAAAGCAATTTTTTACAATATTCGCAACTTTGTTCGATTTCAGCTCAGCACGTAAATCTCCTGTGTTCAGTATTATGTTGTTGCTTTTTTCTTACTTTGTGTGTAAAATAACTGCAGTTGTCTGTTACGGCTAGCATGTAACAGACTTTGGAAATTCAGTGCTGGTATTTCCGTTAATGCCTGTTTGATGCTTACAATAGAGAATTGTGATGATAATTCGGACAATATTATATCGTTTGCACTCGTCGCCATTTTTCTTCTTGTTAAAGGTTAAATGTTAAAATGGTGATATAGCTTTTTATGCGAAGCCCATCTCCGAGCTACGGAGTGTCACCTGCCATATAGGATCACACTGTATTACCTTCCACCCTACACAGGTAAACATGCCTCACCTTAACCCTAGCCAGATAGGCCAGTACTTGATTTACCTACCCCAGAGGGATGGAAGGCTGAGTTGACCTAGGCGGCTGGTTACATACCGAGATGGTTTACCTGCGTGCAAGCAGTCACCCATCCAAGGACTAACCCGGCTCGGTGTAGGTTAACTTCATTGTTCAGATGAAATGCGTTACTGCTATTCCACTCCAACCAACTGTTAGCGTCATTATCATTGTTATTAGGCAGAATCGTTTCTTGCAGTACAAGTGATTTTGCCTATTGCTACATAGTTTTGTAGTGTAGTCAGTCAGTCTGTCTGTCTGTCACATTCATGCCCCTGCTTAAACTGTTTGGATTTAGGTGCCATTTTGCAGGTACACCTTTGGGGTCCAGCAACACATTGTGTTGCATGGCGTCTTGGGAGGTCAAACCCCCTGAGAAAAACATGCAGTTACAAATTTAGTGCTGACACCTGGTGAATACAGATGAGGAGTTGGATGGAAGTGCCAGAGCAATTTCTTCTTTTACCAAGTTACTTTAGTCTTCGTTATTACTGATGTTGATATTCTTATACTGTGACGGTGAATTGCAGGAGTATAGCAGCGTTGACACTGATCACTCTGTCGACAGTAATGCAGCTGCCGAACCCACTGAACGCAATGCAGATTCTGTGGATTAACATCATCATGGATGGACCTCCAGCACAGAGGTAGGTCCCTAGTACTTGCCTTCTGATGCTGATTTGAGTTTTATTTGTCTGGCCTCGTGATGCAGTGATGCGATAGCCAATACTTTACTGTTATGTTTTATATGCCAGTGGGTGGTTTGGTGGTTTACGGTGGATTGGTGGCTCCGTGTTAAGGACATTGGATTTGCAGTCGAAAGGTTGCGAGTTCAACTCCTTGCTGGTCCACTAACAAGTAACAATTGTGGGTCAGTTGTTGAAACCTATTTGCCTTTGTACCAGGTTGTATAGAAATTTTTCCCTAGTTTGACAACATTAAAACAAACACTATGCTCCTCTGATATGTTCACGGTGTTGATTGAATTTAATTACTGATTGATTGACAGATAGTCTTAGGTTCTGTTTTTCCATGCACATTTGATGGCCAATCAAATTGATCTCCAGCTTCGAGACTTGATCGGAGATCATCTCAATGACCATTTTTCCATCTCCAATTAGCGACTAATCGTCCATCAAATCTCCCATCAAGCTGATGGCCGAATATTGGCCGATCAAGTCAGATAGTTGACAATTAAACGCTGCAATCTGCAGTTCATTGCTTATTAGCACCAGAAACATCGCTTCACTTCGCCGGTCAGAACAGCAGTTCACGCATTAAAATGAAGTTTCAGGCATGGCGAACAATCACTACCGATCAATTTGTGCTATGTGTAGTCGTTTTGTGAAGAAATAAAATGGATAGATTCTCTCGTGTATTGATTTACGATAGAACGTAGGCCTATTTTTGACAGCAGACAATATGGACGATATCGTTGATATCGTTACTATGACAACGTTCACTGGCTACGCCGTGCACTCGCAGTGCATGCTGGGTAATTTAGCACAACACTGCAAATCAAGGTCACTGCCAGGCAGTCAGATTGACATAATGTGGGCTCAGCTGATGGTGAATCAACAAATCCTTGATCGTGTAACTGGAGATCAAAAACGTATGGAAAAACGAGACACAGTTGATCATTGATCAGTTTAGGTCCGGTTTTTCCATGCACATTTGATGGCTGATCAAATTGATCTCCTATCAACTTTGGTACTTGATCTGAGATCATCTCAATAACCGTTTTTCCATCGACAATTAGCGACTAATCATCCATCAAATCTCCCATCAAGTTGATGGCCGAATATTGGCCGATCAAGTCAGATAATTGACGATTAAACGTGGCGATCTGCAGTTTGTTGCTTATTCACACCAGAAACATCGCTTCACGTCGCCGGTCAGAACGGCAATTCACGCATTAAAATGAAGTTCCAGGCATGGCGATCAGTCACTACTGATCCATTTATACTGTGCATGGTGTTTTATAAAGAAATAAAATGGATAGATGCTCCCGTATAGATTTGCGATAGAACGTATTTCTGACAGCAGACGATATCGTTGATATCATTGCTATGACGACGTTTACTGGCTACGGCACAACACCGCAAATTGAGGTCACTGTCAGCCAATCAGATTGGCATAAAGTAGGCTCAGTTGACGGCGGATCAGCTAATCGCCGATCACGTAATTGGAGATCGAAAATCCATGGAAAAACGAAACAC